>OGGG01000070.1_pt1 | contig 111128 bp, 164 predicted proteins | sample 1571201 | NCBI WGS metagenome assembly OGGG01 (sample SAMEA2581946, study PRJEB24529) | metagenome | biome: Human gut stool | place: China | collected 2011 | reverse complement strand
CAGATGAAGCAACAGCCCAACACAATCAACATTTATGAACAGGCTCTATATCAGGCAATAGAAAAGGTACAGAACGATGGTAAAGCTATCACCCAAAAAGAAAGCACAGAAACCGAAAACAAGAAAGCCTAAAGCTATCCCATGGCGTGTTAAATACGGCACACATACAAAGGCTATAAGGCCATGCATAACGCCTTTTAATGAGCCTGAACACGATGTAATCTATCCTGTAAAGCCCGTATTGTGGAGACTCGCAGAAGCCGATGAACGTGTGCTAGATATCTACAAAGACTGACTCTAAGTCCCTTGATTTTTTCAAGGGACTTTTTGTTAAATTTAAATGTTTTTCAATGGAGTTTACTATTAAAATAATTATTTATGGTGTTATTGTTGTGTAAATCTGCACAGTTTTCATCATAATTCTTTGTGCAATTTGCCTATTGTAATCCGTCTTAAAATATGATAAACTATAGTCACTGAAAGAGAAACATAAAAGAAGCGAGGTGTTAATATGAATTTGCTAAACTACTATGAACGGCATGATGGGTTTTGCGCAAATATGCTGCTTATTCATGGTTATAACAGTTATGACAAAAAGAAAATTATGAATGATTATAATTTTCTTACCGATGAAGAAGCAACTGAACTTTGTGAAGACATGGCATATCTGGAACAAGTACAGGAAATTAAAGAAAGAGGTTAATTATGGATTTTGAAAAGTGGGTTTCTAATTGTCACGTTCGTGTATTTCCTTGGGTGGATGGAAAAAACATCTATATGAATGTTCAATACTTCCTTCCCGGTCAGTCTATTTCTCGTTCTCCTGCTTGGGAGAAAACAGTTTATATCTTCGATGATGAAGCTGGACGAAAACTTGTCTCTTGCTTTACATCCTCTTTGGTCAATGCAATCTGTTCTGATAGAATCAAGAATAATACCCATATCAAAGTAGAAAAATTACCATTTAATCAGTGATACAAACCCGGAGGAATCCGGGTATTTTTATTTGGCTAAATTTAATTATTTTAATAGTTATTCTATTAAACTTGTTTCATCTCAAGAGTGAAAATTCTTTTGAAAAACTTTCAAAAAAGTCTTGACAAATAATAGAAATGGGTGTATATTATAAGTGTTCCAAGGAGCTACACAATCTAACAACACTAGAAAGAGAGTATTATTATGTTTTTGTTGTTGAATACGGTTTACGGAGCCGGAAAGCTTCCGACTGTTTGTACAAAAACGATTTGCGACTCGTATGAATCTGCAAAAGACGAAATGGAGTCGCAGGTTGACGAGGCGTTGTACTCCATTTATTTTCCCGGAGATGAATCAGAGGAATTTTGTATGAGCCACGTCAAAGAGAAGGGCAATAGTACATACATTACAGTTGGTAAGATGGTTGACTGGTGGACGATTATTAAAATTTGATTGATAAACCAGAGGGCGAGAAATCGCCCTCTTTATTTTTATACGTTTTAAGATTAAAATTTCAAAAAAGTCTTGACAAATTCAATTGGATATGGTAATATAGAGTTACAGAAAGGGAATGCACCAAATACATGGAGGCAACAAAAATGACTGTGAATGATATCTACAAGTGCTCCAACATGATGGATAACACCAAATTTGTGATTGATTCTGACGATGGTATAACCGTCTATAATGGAACATGGTATAACATGAGCGAGAAACTTAAAGGGGTGGAAGTGCTCTTTTTCTCTATCAACAAGGTGGACAAAATGGATAAGCTCATTTATGCCAAAGAGGTGTTTGTGGCGTTAAAAGAGCTATTTGAAACACTGGAAATGTAAATTAGAACAAGCCCGGAGCAGAAATGCTTCCGGGTTTTATTTTTGGTGTGATTATAACTATTTTAATAGTTATCTTGATATACGTCAAGATGCTCTAAAATATTTCTGTTAAATTTGAAAATGTCTATTGACATCTGTTTAATTTTCTGTTATAATAAAGCTAATGAAAGACCACTAAGCAGGAGGATTTAACAATGACTATTTCAGAAATGGCTGAAGTTGTGAAGAACGCTCTGAACGAATACCGAAAAGCAAAAGCAACGAACAATAAAACAACTATTGAACGCGCTGTAAATGAGATGGAGAACGTCTATATCATGGTTTGTTGCTACCCTGTACCGGGTTCTGATATGCTCAGAAAGACTATTCTGGAAGCAAGAACAATTTAACGGAAAGAGGTTTATATTATGATTCCTAGTATTGATTCTAAGCCTATTATGAAACCCTTTGAGGACACTTCTGGCATCTTTGTCACTATAAACTTTGACGGTAAGTATCTTACATGGGTTAAGATTCCAGAAGTGTTTGACGCTCAAACTAATAAGAGCTATAACGCATACTGTTTTGAGCAGAGGTGCCTTGACTATTTCGACAGCTCTTATTGCGTCACTGACCCTAAGAGCGTAAATATGGAAGTAGAATTTTAATTATATAAAGGAGTAATTTAATATGAGGTTGAATGACGTTCTTTCTCATCTGGAAGCCCTTAACTTTATTGATGAGAACGATAAAGTTGTTATCTGCGTGTGTAACGGTAAAAGTTGTAAAAAGGACGACCAACTTTTTACCTGTGATATGATGGTTTCGGAGGCAAAACATTTCTTTGGAGAGCTTGAGGTTATTCTCAATCAGACCCGTGCATACGGTAATGATATTGATTATATGTACTCAAAATTCTGGTTCTTGCTGGAATACGACAAGCCAAATGTAGATTAAATTTGTAACACGGAGGTATTACGATGAGATGGTATAAGGTTTCTGGACAGTATGACGATGGTTGCAAGGTTTATGCAAAGACTTATTTTGTTTTTGCCGAATCTAGTTCAGAAGCAGAGCAAAAGATTTTCCACATGAAATTGCCGTATGATTGCTCTTTTCTTCCCTGTAATGTTGAAGCGCTTAATGAGAACAAGATTTATCCTATTAAGACAATTTAACAAGGTGGTACTATGTGTAGATTTTTGTGTATCAAAGATAGCGATTTGTTTGAAAAGAGAGAGACCTATTTTGGAGAGGTTGAGATGGATGGCACATTGGCTATAAATACAGACTTCTATGATGATGATTACGGTGAATGGTGTTATTTCCCGTGTGATGAATGGCAAGAGTTCTTTAAACAAGAAACAGATTAAAATTTAATAAGTATAGCCCGGAGGTGTTATGCCTACCGGGTTTTGTTTTATCCTAATTATAATTATTTTAATAGTTATTTTATACTCTGTTTCAAATTTCTTAAAACTATTTTTGAAAAACTATTGACAGGTTGTGTATTATGTGCTATAATAATTATAGAAACCAAGGAACACAACAATAAGAAAGAGGTAACAGCTATGATTACAAAAGAACTTCTCAAGAAAGCATTCCAGAACAACGTTGCACGAATTGGCAAGAACCCTTTTCTCGATGACACGGTTTGCTGGATTGGCAATAATTTCTTTTACTTTGATACCACTAACTCAGATACGGTTCTTCCCGATGAGTATTTGAAGAACCACAACATGAAAGAAATCATCGAGATGGTATATGATGTTCTTGAGTTTTTCCGCAAGGATGAATGGGATGAATATGATTACTATAAAGCTGTTCTAAACGAAATGAACTAATTTAACAAGAAAAGAAATAGCCGGGAAGCGAAAGCGACCCGGCCTTATTATATGTCCAGCTATCACATATAATTATTTTAATAGTTTATTCAACAAGAGGATTATCTTTAATCCACTGTTCTAACAACTTTCTCATTCTAATAGATGGAATATAAACATTGATTTCTTGACCTTCACGAATAGCACTTCTCCAAAGGAATTGTAACATCTCGCTCATAGCATAACCATCTTCGTCTATATCAATTCCATTAGAAACAAAGAACTGTTTAATATACGGATTTAAATATCTGTTTATTGTATAAGCGACATTTGTTCTAGTCCTGTAATCATTAGTAGCCCGACAATTTAAAGGAAGAAAACCCTTTGAATAACCTTTACCACGCAGCTTTGTTTCATAATCTTTGAAAGTAGTCCAGATATTATCTGTTGATTTTGCTTTACAAATATTATTGAAAAAATTATATACATTATTTTTTAATGTTTTCATTGCAATTCCATCTTTGTTATTGTCATACCAAGTCTTAGATAGTGCAGTTTGAGTATCACCAATTTGCAACATTTTTTCATTTTCACAAATATGAATCAATTTAGAATAATCATATTTGATATACTTTTTATCTTTATCATAAGGAATTAAATGATAATTATTTAAATCATTGCCATCTACTGACATATAAGTATAAGCAAGACCATAATAATCATAATAATATCTTTGTAGCTGTAAATCGAATCTATATGTTAGAATATAGATATTTCTGAATGAATTAAATACTTCAACAGGGAATAGCCAGCACATCAAATTCCCGCTAAATACAACTAATGCCCCTAAATCAACTAAGCGTTTTTCCTCTGCAAATTTATCCCCGTTATAATCTTTTTCAGATTCTTTCCAGACCAATTGTTTAGTATTTTCATCAATATCACAATAGGTCATTAATGTTTGAAAATCTTTATAAGCTAAATTATATGGTTGAATTACTTCGTGTACTTCGTCAAGAATTAAAGTGTAATTTGCAGCTCTGCAAATTTCAATTAAATCATTATCAAACTTGTTAAAAAGACTGTGAGTACTACAAATATTCTGACCACTAATAATTAGTTTCTTCAAACTATCTAATTTTGACTTATTATTTTCAAACTTCGGTGCTTTAAATTTCTTTTGTGGGCAACTATCTCTATATCTTTTTACTTCATCCAGATAGCTTGTAATAACTAGAAATCTGTCATCTTCATCTGAGTTATTGATTAAATTGATAATCGACTGAGATTTACCAGCGCCCATAATAGCATCAACTATTTTAACTTTACAGTTAAATTCCATATTTCCTCCTTACTACTTTTATACATACTCTCTTTAAGGGACACCCCCAAAAATCGTTGTAAAATAAGGGCTTTTTTTTCGTTTTACTACTTTTTTGATTTAAAAAGTAGTAACTTGAATTTAACATAGATAAATAGTCGGGTTATTTATCTATTCTCTAATATTATATAATACAAAATTGCATTTGTCAATACCTAACAGCAAAATAATCTATTAAAAATTTAGATTACTAATATCAATTATTTTAATATGTAACTTAGTTACACTCGCAGAATAGCTACACCCTTCTGCCCATCACAAGGCGGTCTTGGGTGTAGCGTAAAATGGCGAGAGTGTAACGGGATAAACAACAGTAACTAACTAATTATTTTGCGTTAATTAACAAATAGTAATAACAATAACTTTTTAAAAATTTAACAAGAAATTATTTATTATAATACTATTATTCAAAATTAAAAAATATAAATAATAATTTATTCTATTTTAAAATAATGCTTGACATATCATGATTACTATGCTATAATACTTACAGAAACAGAGATACAAAACAAAGTGAGGTAACAACAATGGAAAAGATGCTCAATGAATTTAAAGAAGAATATGTTTGTCAGTATAGCCTGTATCTGGATAGCGCTGATGCGGTAGATTCCCTGCTTAAACAGGAAGATTGTGATAAACAGGAGATGGCAGATGCAAGGGTACGGTGGCAGAGAAAGCGTTCTGTTATGCGTGAACTGAGACGTGTAGCAAAGATTTTCGGATATACTCAAGAAGATATTGAACGCTGGGAATGGACTGAATATAAAAAGCATACGAAAGAATAAGAAATGAGGTACTAATAATGACTAAAAGTGTATATCTGGAAGATAAAAAGTATACCGAAATTGCGCCTCCCGGTATCGTAAAACAAATGAAAGACCGTGGCATTATTGGTGAGCGTGTTACCTATGATGATGTTTATATTGATGTATATGGAGCCGGTAGTTGGAAAATCTGGTGGCAAGAAATGGGCAAAATTAAGACCTATTACCCTTGGACTGCGATTGTAGACGAAAGGGAGATGTATAATCGTGCTTAATATTGGTGATACCTTGCAGAGTAAAGTTTGCCCTACAATGGCAGGGACTATTGTTAAACTGGATAAAAACAGGGCAGTCATCAGAATTACCCGTACTAGATACAGCAAGGATATCGGAAGAGAACTAGTAATTGATACTAGTTTCTGGAATAAAATTTAACAAATAATTACAGAGCCGGTTTATCTGGCTCTGTTTTATTATGAGAATATAACTATTAAAATAATAAATATAATATCCTGTTAAATTTTAGGAAAAATATTTTTGGAAATTTCAAATAAAGTATTGACAATTACAAAATATCTGCTATAATAATATATAGAAAGCAACCAATAAACAAAGTGAAATGAGGTAATTAAAAATGACGAACAAAGAAACGAAAATCCGTGAACTGTCCGACAAGATTGATGCTTTTCAGTATGATGCAGACCCGTATGAATACATGGACGTGTGTTCTACCATCGAAGAAATCAGTGCAAACCTTGACCGAATTGACAAGGCACTTACTGATAAGAGCGAGGAACTTATCAACTACTTGATGGCTTTTACAGACGATGATAATGATACGGATATCATTGTTAGAGCAATGGACTTGATTCAGGAAATTAAAACATTCTGGAAAGAATAACAATAAGGAGCTGGTCGAAAGACTGGCTCCTATTTTTATGTTAAATTTAACTATTAAAATAATTATACTGGTATATATGAATATAAAACTGTACAAAAATCTAACACAATATTTGTGCAATATGCTAATAGACAAATACAAAATCTTTTGATATAATCATATTAGAAAATAAAACAGGGGAGAAATAAAAATGAGTTACACTATTGAACAGGCTTATAAGAAAATAATGAAGGAATGGAAACATAGCGCACCTACTATTGTCTATGACAGAATGGAAACTGCAAAGCTTGACGATGGGTATTATCACGTCAAGAAGTATTGGCTTAACGGTGATGTTACTGTTACACCTTATGGCTGGAAAGATAGACGACAGGCAGAAGAATATATTATGTATGTTATGGAAGAAAAAGGTAAGAAATAAGGAGAAACGAGAATGAGTTACACGATTGCTATTACCGAATGCCCCTATTCTGGTCAAAAGGTATCTCTTGACCGAATGGGAAACAAGTTTACTGTGTGTTATATCGTCCCTCTGGAAGATGGTACACACGATTACACTAGCAAGCGATTTGACACGCTTGCAGACGCTCTGAGCGTATATCAGACCTTTATTGAATACTTTGCAAAGGGTCTGTACAGCGTGACCGACAGAAAGAATCTACTCAAGTAAGGAGAATTTAACAGGGAGGACACAATGATGAAGTACACTAGAGAAGATATTCATACCGTTTATGATGAAGTCAATCGCCGTGTGCGATGCGATATTGATAGTGGATATCTTACCGATGAAGATGGTTATATCCCTGCTGAAGCAATTAAGGAATACCGCGAAACCATTCTGCAAGGCGTTTATGCTACGTTTATGATGCTTTCCGATGACTGGTCTTTTGTGCGTCAAATGTGCCTTGAAGAAGAAGAGAATAGAGGCTGGATAATGATTTAATAGAATAAAGAACAGTCCGGTGAAAGCTGGACTGTTCTTTTATACAAACAATTTTACTATTAAAATAATCAGAATACAAAGCATTAAAATACAAAACCATAATAATTCCTGTTAAATTTAAATACAAATATAAATATTTTAATAGTAATAATATGGTATGATAAATTATATTCATGCGCAAAATGAAATATGCCCATAATAAATTTAGAAAAAGACTTGACGAAATTAATATAGTATGATACAATATCATTGTAAGAAACATACACCAACAAACAGAAAGAGGCATTAATTATGAAGTATTCTAAACTTGGTCACACTTTCTTTTTCAACAACACTGATGTTTTCGTGGAAAGTGATACACGAAAAATCACTGACGCTCTGGTGGTAAAAATTTTGAATGCGTATCAGAACAAAACCAATTCGTTTTTCAATATTGATAACGATGTTATTAACTACTTTAAACCCCGTATCCAATACGCAACTTATGATTTGAAAGAGACTGAAAACGGTTTCAAGTATCATCACATTGAAACTAAAAATGGTGTTGTGAATGCACCTATTGATGATAAGAGCGTGATTATCATTCTGAAATAAATACAAAGGGTGGATTGAGAAATCTTTCCACCTTGTTTTTATATGGTAAAATAACTATTAAAATAATTATACTGGTATACAAAACTGCTTTGAAAAATCTGGTATCAAAAATTTTCTAAAAAATATTTGCAAAAAGCATTGACAGAATACAATCTATCTGCTATAATAATAAGCGTAAGGAACACATACAAAACAATAACGGAGGTAACAAGATATGGCTACTCGTTCAAGAATCGGTATCATCAACAAGGGTGAAGTCGTAGCAGATACGGTTTACTGTCATTGGGATGGTTCACCCCAATACGTTGGATGGATTCTCAAGCTGTATTACACTAACCCGGAAAAGATTAAAGAACTTATTTCTGGCGGAGACCTTTCCTCTATCGGCGAGTTCATTGGCGAGAAGCATGATTTTGACAAGCGAAATGAACATGAAGATTGGTGCACTTATTACAAGCGCGACCGTGGAGAAGATGGTGTAGACCCACAATGGTTGTCCCCTTCTAAATTCTGGGAAGATAGCGGAGAAGAGTATAATTATCTGTTCAAGGTAGAAACTGGTAAATGGTATTACAGAGGCTATACCTCTAATCGTTGGAGGATTCTCGCGAACAATGTTTGCGGTATTACCGAAGAGGACGAAAAACAAGCAGAACAGGAAATCGTAGAGCACGACAAAAAGAATCAGCACAAGGATATTAACAAGATGCTTGATGACTTCCTTGCTAAATTCTAAAAATTAACATTGGGACTAGGTGAAATATCATAGTCCTTTTATTTTACAGGTACTAATAATTATTTTAATAGTTAGTATATATGTTGTTAAATTTTGCTCATATTCTGGTGAAAATTATTTCTATTAAATTTTAAAAAACTGTTGACAAGTATTTATTCTTGTGATATAATCATATTAGAAACAGAGATACAGGAGGATTTAAAAATGTTGGATACAGTACACATGGACGCTCAAGCACTTCTCGATGGTGGCTGGAAGCCTGATGATTATGAAGAAATCCGTGAAGAGTATGGGCTGACGGAAGACGAAGCTTGTGAAATCTGTCAAGAGATGGAGCGGATTCTGAGCGTGGAAGATGAAGGAGACGAAGCAGACCGAAAATATCACGAGGCGATGGACGCAGGAGAATTATGGTAAATTTAACAGGGGAGTAGGTGAAAGCCGAAACCCTGTTTTTTATTTTACCTAACATTAACTATTAAAATAATTATCTGTATTATAAATATTTTAATAGTTATAGTATCTGGGTTATGTTAAATTATATTCATCTGGTAGATGAAATTAATTCATGATTATTTTCAAAAAACTGTTGACATTTTATTGCTGATATGGTATTATATAATCAGAAATTAACCAACGATAAGGAGGACTTGAATATGAAAACCTTTACTATGAACGACCTGAGCAAGCTTGTGGAGATTATCGGCTCTAGTTCTGAGAGCGATGACCGACTTCCCGCTTTCCTCAAAAAGTTTAACTTTGTGGACAAATACGAGACTGATGACGATTCTGTTGTGTATGTCACTGGTAACGATGAACAACTTGAAATCGAGTTCTTTGATATTGATTCCGTATATGACCGCACTTGCAGCGTGTTATATAAGGAATATGGCAATCCCAACTATACAGTTCTCGAATGGGAGAGCCTGAAAGCATGGTACTAATCGAGAGGGCGAAAGCCCTCTTTTTATTCTATACTTTTAATTATTTTAATAGTAATTACATCAGTTTTGTATCGTCAATTTGCACAAAATATTATAGTAAACTTTGTGCAATATGACTATTGACGAAATTCTGATTCTGGTGTATATTAATAATAGAAACTAACCCATACAACAAGGAGGATTTAACGATGACTAGCATCAATGAAAAGTTTGAGACTCTGCGAAGCATGAACACCATCATCAAGAACATGAACGACGAGAGCGCCTATGATGCGTGGATTTATATCATCCCTGATGGCGCTGATGATGATGAACTGATGGAGATTGCAGAAGAGGACGAAGAAAGCTTTGAGGACGCTTGCAAGCTCTTTGCAAAGCTGGTTAAGAAGTATATGAAATACGGTCTGTATGTTGACGGCGAAGTGTACGGAGCAACGGATTAAAGCAAGAGGGTTTAACAATGAAGTTCGTGTGTGATGTATTCAACAAGGTTCAGCTCTTTTGTGACAGATATGTAGTCTTTGCTCAAAACAGCAAAGAAGCACAAAAAGAGCTGGTTGCACGTCTGGATAATGAGACAGACGAAACCAGTAAAGGATTTGATATCATCCGTATCACTGGTATTGTTGAATAAAGCAAAAGGGAATGTGGGCGAGAGTTTGCATTCCCTAACTTTTTATAATAGAATATAACTATTAAAATATTTATGAGAAAAGTATTTAAGAAAAATCACAATCAAAATTTTCTTAAAAACAATAATTATTTCAATAGTAAAATACTAAAATAATTTTAGAAAACGCTTGACAAAATCAAATTTATCTATTATAATACTTATAGTTAGAAAAATATTGAGTGAGCCATAGCGCTCTAAATCGAGATAGTGTGCGTAATTCATCATATTGCATGATGTGGTAAATACTCTCGGTAAGGTTAGTCCTGTATATAGTAGTCCATACAGGCGTTTTTATATAGTCATGTATTATATAAAAACGATGGTCAAAGTAATGTATACAAAATATAAAACTGGTAAAAGAAAAATAAAAATTTAACAAGGAAAACTTCAAAATAACTGTTGACAAATTGCTTGCAGTTGGTGTATAATAATAATTAACAGGATAATTCCTGTTAGAAGGAGTGTTCAAATGGAAGTTTGGATGAGCTTAGGTGTTTATGAAGGTGTCGATTATACAGGTTATTATCAAGTAAGTAGTAAGGGAAGAGTTAGAAGTTTAGACAGAAATATTATATATAAAAACGGAAGAAACAGATTACATAAAGGTAAAATCCTCGGTCAATGGATTGATAGATGCGGTTATATCTATACAGTTATTAGCAAAGATGGAAAGGATATAAAAGCAAAAGTTCACCGCCTTATTGCGCTCCGTTTTATCCCAAACCTAGACCCACAGCACAAGACAGAAGTGAATCATATTGACGAGAATAAAACAAATAACTGCGTCGGAAATCTTGAATGGGTCACTCCGAAAGAAAACTGTAACCATGGTACAAGAACCGAACGAATGAAACAGAAACAATCTTTTCGTATTGCACAATTAGACCAGTTTGGGAATTTGCTAAAAACGTGGGCAAGTATCAGTGATGCGGAAGTTTATGGTTTTAATTCTAGTGGTATAAGAAAAGTTCTCAGCAACAATAAAAAATACCATGGATATATTTGGGCACGGTGGGAGACCTTTTCTAAAAATAATCCCGGATTTAAGTACGAAGATTTTTTAAATAATAAGGTTAATATATTTAATGAGAGTTATGAAAAATGTCATAGTGAAAAGAAAAGAAAGATTGTTCAATTAAATTGCGACGGAGAATTTATAAGTTCATATAATTCCATTTCTGATGCCCAAAAAGCCTTTAACAAAGGGAATGGGATAGCGTGTTGTTTGTGTGGTAAAAGCAAAACCGCTTATGGATATAAGTGGATGTATTTAGAAGATTATCAAAATAGTATCGGTTAATTTAACCATAAAAACAAAGGCTCGAAGGTGTAAAAACTTTCGGGTTTTTGTTTTTTGTGGTTAAATTTAAATATTAAAATAGTTAATATTGCCCGGCGGTTTAAATATCAATTTATCTATAAAGTGAAATTCATTCATGTTAAATTTGAAAATAGGACTTGACAAATACAATTTTATCCTGTATAATGAATACAATGAAACACGAAATAAAATTTGTTGGAGGTAACTATCATGTATCACTTCTTTTACAACCTGTTCGCTTCTCTGTTCACTCTGGTTGGATGGAATGGAATGTTGATTGACTCCGCAGCGTTTGTCTTTGCAATCGCTTCCGTTTTGTTTATTGCAAACTTCACTTATTCTTTGATTACTGGTTTTAATCCGTTCTGGCGTTTCATCCGCTGGATGGGTAAAGTGATGGATTAAAAAATATCATTTCTCTACTGGTAGCAACTGGTAGGGATTTTTTATATAACTATATAATTATTTTAATAGTTAAATCTGGTATAAGGTATATAAACCTACAAAGCCGTGTGGTTATTATAAATTTAACAGGAAAAATTTTTATAAAATATTTATAAATTATTAAAACAGTTAGAAATACAAAGCATATATCATTATTTGTTTCTTTTAGACTAATATATAAATTTTGTATTATAATATAATTTATGGCTTGACAAAAACAAAAATTTGATTATAATAATACTTGGTGGATTCTTCCACTAATATTTTAATAAAAGGCGGTTTACAAGATGGAAGAAAAAGAAGAGTGGAAAGACGTTGGGTTTTATAGAGGTGTAGACTTTACAAATTGTTATGAAGTAAGCACCTTTGGAAATGTTAGAAGCCTTGATAGAATCATAACAGATAAAAGAGGCGTAAGGCAATCTATTAAAGGACAAACGATTGAACCTAAACTTGATAGGGGATATTTGCGTATTGCACTTAGTAAAAACGGAAAAAGAGTTTACACGACCGTCCATCAATTAGAATTACAAACATTTAAACCGAACCCTGACCCTAAAATTTATACTCAAGTAAATCATATTGACGAAAATCCATCAAACAACCATTTAGATAATCTGGAATGGTGTACGGTAGAAGAAAATATAAACCATGGCACAAGAACCGAAAGAGCAAGACAAAGAAACCGTTTACATTTTATTCCAACTATGAAACTTGATTTAAACGGTAATATTATTGATGTGTACTATCAAAAAGAGGATATAACGGAAAGAAATACAGGTATAACACACCACTATATAGCAAGTAGTATGAATAAAGGAAATAATATTATAAGTGGATATTTTTGGATAAAGCTAGATAAATATAACGAACTAACGCAAGATGAATTATTAAATCTAATAAATAAGACAAAAGAAAAACAAAGAAATTTAAATAAATGCAAAAAGCTTGTTGTATTACTTGATATGCAAGGAAACTTTATAAAACAGTTTGATTCTTTAGCCGATACCGCAAAATACGCTGGTTGTGGCGTTGCTTCCGTTTGCGATTGTTTAAAAGGGCGTATTAAATCTTTTCGTGGTTATAAGTGTATGTATTTGAACGACTATCAGATAAGCAACGAATAAGAAAAGGGTGGACTTTCGTCCACCCTTTGTCGTTGTTGTGTTCAGACGTTGTAGGCTTTACGTCCACGGTAGATTTTCGCAATTCCAAGAACCTCTGTCCACCGACTACTGTCAACCGGTTCCCAACCATTGCCAACGTCCTGTTTGGTAACTTCCGCGTATCTTGCAACGGCGCTTGCTAATTTCGCAAGGGCTTGTGTACCTTTACCATCGGGAACGTAAACAGTCAATGTTGCAGTTTGGAACTTGCCCTGCTCATCACGGGGAAGTGTAAATTCACGGCTTTCGTTTCGTGTTGCATACAACAAGTTAGCGATAGACGTTTCGCCGTTCTTGAGTTTGAGTTTGAGAATCAACCGCCGTTCCGATTTCTGCTCATCGGATACAGCAGGGACGCAACCAACACCAACAATTGACTTCCCGTTTTGCGCCCCCTTATCGGGTGCTACACAACAACGCACGAACTTGTGGGCGGTGAACTGTTTACCACAACAGGGGCAAACACTCAATCTTGCACGACCCAATTCATCGACACTGTACACGGAACCAACATTCATTTCACGGATTTTCATATTGTACCTTTCCTTTCTATCGGGTGGTTTTCTTTCGTTCTGGTAATAGTATACACCCGTTTTTCTCTTTCGTCAAGACTATTTCGATAATTATTTTATTGTGATTTTGCACAAACATTGCAACGGCTTTTTGTGCAAAACGTCAAACATTGTTGTTATTGCTAACTAACTATCGTATCTGGTATACGCCCACGCTGAGACCGGCAGAAACGGCATTTTTAGCGCCTTTTGTGTTTTGTGGTAACTTTTGTTGGTTTACCCGTAAAAGCCGTCAAAACGCTTTACAGGGGCTTTACAGCGCATTCTATCAATATTCATTCCATCATTTTAAAAAATCAGAGAATGAATATTGATAATTTTTTATCATTGTGCATAATTTACAAATTTTGGAGATAATTTTGTGGAAAATTTGACTCAGCCCTTTATCATATACACTAGAAATTTTTCAATTCGATACGCTACAATTCATCATCGACACCATAATTTAACAAAACAAAATGGCAACCACCGAGAAATGCTCGGTGGTTGCCATAATAAACCTAATTTAACAGATATTGTTAATATTTTTCTTTACAATCAATAATCTACTTCTAGCCAAATTGCCTTTCTGTCATCGTCTACTGTTGCGGTCTTTGGATTATTTTTATCATCTCCAAAATAAACAGAATCATAGAAATATTCTCCACGAATTTCTATATCATAATCTAGGATATTATTCTTTTTACAATAATCATAAAATTCTCTTACTGTCATATCAAAACCTCCTATACTGTTCTGATAGCATTTTATGACAATATTCTCTTAAATCATCTTCGTTCACAACTCTGTTTTCTTCATCTTTTACCAACAGATATGCCATAAATCCATAAACTTCACTTAGGGCAAACGGGAACTCTTTAGCAACATTATCACACATTTTTATAATATCAACATTAGTCATTTTTGTACAACTCTTTAAGCATTTCTCTCTGATAAGGTTCTAATTTTACCCCAAAGATTTCTTCCATAAATTCTTCTGGATGTTTTCTATAATAGTCAATCATAGGCGCATTTAAGAAATTTTCTAGTGGACTGTAATCATCATTCATTTCAATTTCCTCCGATAATCAGTTCTCCTCCACATATCTCTACTGAGGGTGTATAGAGTTCGTTATAAGGCTTGAACATTACCTCTTCCGTGTATCTATCAAAATCATAAGTTGTCATTTGATAATCAAGATAGCCATGCTCTTTACAGTAATCATAAAATTCTTGAACTGTCATTCTTCTAATTCCTTCTTTAATACTAAATCATATCCCATTGCTGCATATTCATTAATAATTTTCTTATCCAAATCATTCCAATCATCAACTTCAAAATCATATTTAGTTTCTCTATCTAAAACAGATAAATCAAGAGGAACGTCTTTAATCATATAACAAGTAGAATTTTCCGACACAACTACCCACTTGTGATAATTTTCTACATAATAAATCCAGTCACTTGTAATATATCCTGTAAACCGAAATTTAACCTCTTTTACTTTGTACGAAGCATAAAGAGCGGACTGATAAGTTGTTTTTATTTTCTCCATTTTTACCCCTTATTGAGACGGTAATCCGTTTTCTCCAGTTCAATAATAACGAAATCGGAAGATTTTTTCTTTGCCCAATCGTACAACTCTTTAATCGTCATATTTGTCACCACTTGCCTGAATTGCTGTAATAGTATCGTCAATAAATTCTAGTTCTAGTTTATTCATAGGATTTGCGCCAAATAGAGCCTTCTCCTTAGAATAAAAATCAAGAGACATTTCTAGCAGATTAACACAGTCTTCTACAAAATTAACCACAAGAAATGTATTTAGCCTTTCGTTAAATACATAATAATCATTCTTATTGTAATATTCTCTTAAATCCCACCCGGGAGATGGAATCGGCTTAACCTTATAATTCTTATTGCTATGCAAGAAACGCAAAATCTGTTCCCATGTGTAGTCTAGTTCCATATTATTATTCATTATAATCCTCCTTAATACTCAATCAAGGCACCATTTTCTTTAACTTCAACATAGCGACCACCATCTTTAATGAATTTGTTCTTTACTTCGTCGGAAGAATGCTCCAAGAGGAAGTCAATATAACCAGCTTGAACATCAATTCTCTGGTATGCACCAGCTAGATTATCCTCAAGACAGCGAATTTTTCTAATCAGCATTTCTTTTGTCATGCCTTTAAGGGTAGAATCACTGTAAACAGGAAACGGATAGTTTTTATGTAAAGTCATCGTTATTCTTTCTCCTTCACAAAATAATGCCCGTAATCATAATGAAGCGGACTACTAATTATATCATATTCTTTCTTCATATTATCCCTAAATTCAAACAGAACTTTAGAAATTCTAAAAACATTATACCACCAAGTATTTATCTTTCCAATACCTCTAGGGCGATTAGCGATAATTCTACCAAGAATATATTGCTTCCATTCGTCTTCTTGAACATTATATTGGTCTAAGAATTGCTGTAAGATATCCTGATTTATATAACAGGCTTTAAATCTAATTGTTGCACTTTTATTTCTCAAAAATTCCATATTCAGTAATAACGCCTCCATCTGCGACATAACTCGCTTTTGCTGTTGTTCTCATAAGGGTGTTAATATCCTTTAATGAAATAAATTTATCAGACGCTATTGTATATCTGTTGTCATTTTCTACGCTCTTAAAACAAATATAATAAATATCATTATGGCTTTTGAAGGAAGATTGGTATAGCAATAAAAATCTATGTAAGTTGTTGCGATACATACTTATGCATATATCCATTATTGCCCTTCCCAAGTTATCTTCTATACGATGCACTGTTTCTTTGTTATTTTCAACGATTAATCTTACCATTTATCAACTCCACCTTTCTTATTTTTATTATAGCAAAAATAAAAAGCTATGTCAAGTAAAAATCTCAACATAGCTTTAGTTTAATCTTTTATTCTGCTCTTAGCAATATTGTGATAGTCTTCATTTGCTTCTATTCCAATGAAATCTCTATTAAGAATTTTACACGCAACACCAGTTGTCCCTGAACCCATAAACGGGTCTAATACAACCTGTTCTTCCTTTGTTACGAGAGATACTAAAAATTCCATAAGATGTACTGGCTTTTGCGTCGGGTGTAACCCAAAATCTGTTTTCTCGTAATCTACTTTAACCAAGTTAGATATACAGTTCCCGTATTCTTCCTTGTTATATGTTAAGAAAGATTCTTCATTCCATGCCCCAACACCATTTTCAAGAATGTTATCTGCCAATGTTCCACCAATTTTATACGGTTTTTGAAACCATAGGATTGGTTCAAAAATTGGCTTTGGGTTTGCTACTCTCCAACCATCCCATTTCTCTGCGTTCCCATAGTCTTTGCGTCTCTTGTATACCTCTGAAATATGTTGCGCTCTTTGCGGGGCTTTATTTTTCTCCCAAGCAAGCATATCCTTAAAAGTAAAGCCAGAATTTTCCATTGCAGTGATGCAACGATGAGCGTATCTTCTTCCCGCAAAAATAAGACAACTAGCTCCGGGTTTTAGTAATCTAAAGAACTCAGAAGCAAATGTTTCACACCATTGTTGATACTCCAATGAAATATTTTTATCCTGTTCGCTCCAACCATTCAACGGTTTCCCTCTCCGTTTGAATAGAGCGCTCATACTCTCTTGAGATGGGGATGATTTTCCGTATGCGGAGTTCTTGTTGTCGTGTAATACGTCCCAATCAGCATACCCAATACCATAAGGTATATCAGATATAATAGCATGAATAGAGTTTTGCTCTATATGTTGCATTTCTGCTATGCAATCACCTAAAATAAGTGTAGATTTACTCATATAATATCACCAATAAATTTCTGTTAAATTATGAGACTTTAGAAATTCATTTGTTAAATTGAAATGGTTATTTCCAAAGAATCCTCTATAAGCAGATAGTGGACTAGGATGTGCAGACTCCAAAATCAGATGCTTGCGATTTGTAATCAACTTCTTTTTACTTCTAGCATAAGAACCCCAAAGAATAAAAACTTTTGGACTATCGTTACAATTTAGCATAGAAATTACATTATCTGTTAAAATTTCCCAACCATGTCCGGCATGACTACCCGGCTCATGTTCCCTTACAGTTAGAATAGAATTTAACAGAAGAACACCCTGCCTTGCCCATCTTGTTAAATCGCAACTCCACTCCCCTTGAAGAGCATTTTCGTCTATAATTTCTTTATGAATATTTTTTAGAGATGGCGGCTCTTCCATTCCTTTATGTACAGAGAATGATAACCCCATCGCTTGACCGGGGCCATGGTAACAGTCTTGACCAAGAATAACAACTTTAACATCAGGTAAATCTGTCAGTTTAAATGCGTTAAAAATATCATCCATTGGTGGGTAGACCGTATGAGTCGCATATTCCTGTTTCAGAAACTTTCTCAACTCTTCATAGTATGGTTGATTCTGCTCATTGTCAAAGAATAGTTGCCAATCATTACCAACATCAATCATCTCGACCAATTTCCTTTTTAAATTCAATGTAATCATCAACGGCTAGACGGAATTGATTTTCAATATCATCTTCTGTCTCTGAATTATAATCAACCAAATCCTTTATGTCAAGAATCCACCCATAATATAGGTTATCTTCTGTACTAAAGTGGACATATCCCTCATATCCTTTATATTTAAGTATTTTTTGATTATTCCACATTGTACTCACCAAAATCCATAAACTCATTAATTTCTTGGTCAATTTTTCTCATTTCGCTAAAGAGCTTATCATATTCACTTTTGCTATCAGTCTTCAAGCTAAGTTCATTTTTTACTTCACGAAGATATTTCATTACAGCATATTGACCGGTTCTATCTTCTTCTCGTGCAACGTTAATATTGATTTTCTGTCCACAGAATGGACAATAATTAATCCTGTGATAAACAGGTTCGGTATAGTCTTCCCAAGCAACCGGCTCTTCAAACGTAATAGAGAAGCCGGGAACTACGTTTCCTTCTTTATCAAGATATTCATTCGGGTCATTATAATTACATTCATCATTAAATTTAATATATTCAGAATCTTTTAGTTCATCACAACAATATTCAAATGGAATATATTTATAGGAATAATTATCGTCTCCATAATTATCCTGATAATGAATCCTAATAACGTCAATATTCATTATAACCCTCCTTATACGGCAATTCTTTTGCAACATCAAGAAGAATACGCCAGATATCCTCATATACCATACGAATAATTTTAATCATAGAACTATAACGCATAGTAGAATATTTATGCCCGTCAATCTCCATGCTTCTAAATGGATTCCAGTACAAACTATTGCGAACGCAAGTCATTTGTCCCGGACGGTCATCTTCACTGAAATAATCACATTTTTCATTCAATTTAGAAAGAATATATTTCTTATCATCAATACTACAAAAGGAGATGTATCCACCTTCAAAATATGCAATATTATCATATCTCTTTTGGTTGACCTCTCCGACTCTCTTATATGGATGGCCTTCACAACAATTTCCGGTGTGGTATCCTTTTTTATTTAGTAGAAGAATGGCGACCGCAATATTGCGGTCGCATTGAAACTTTTCTTCCTTGCCACCCCAATACGGAACAACTAAATTAATGAATTTACGTTCCCATAAATATTCATAAGCCATTGGTTTAGTTCTCCTTAAATTTATTATGGTTTTTTACCATATTATTCCATTTAATTGCAGCCATAAATCTTAATGGAAAACGTTCCGTCTTTGCACCACAATGATTACATACAGCCCAATAAACCTTATATTCTGGCGTTGTTCTTGGATACACTGTAATGCTCTCGATATGCGGAGTCCCATGGCAAATCGGACACTCTTTAAGTGCGACCATATTTATCCCTTTCCGTTGGCTTCTCTACCTTGCAAACGGTTAGCTTATTGAATCTCTGATTCTTAAATTCGATTTGACCATTCATTTCTTTTCCTTTTACTACATCATGGCGAACAATCGCAATAAGAGACTGATTTGTGCTGTTTGTGTTAAATAGACGAACATGAAATACATCAGTTCCGTAGATATCCTTCCCGTTTGGAATACAAGAATATTTACGCATATTGAACATACGTTCGCACCACAACTTTGAGCAATCAAAATAGATAGGCTCAAAATTACCGTTTTCTAGGTTTTCAAAAATACTAGGGTTAATATAAAAATGTTGCATAATTATGTATTATTGTTACTCCTTACTTATCCTCTACAATTTCAATTCCAATAAAATCAGCAAGACATCTATGGTCTGAATCACAATGGTGGATTGCATGAGTTCCTTCAAACATATTAATTAATTCGTTAACAGTATTCTTTGTTCCATTTCCAACAATATTACCAAATTCTTCCTCGCAATATTTACAGCGATAAATAGCATAGTAATGTTCCATTTTAATACCCCCTCTTAATATAATGACCACACATAATTCTATCTCCTTCTGGTGTTCCTGTCTTACAGATAAAACTCCAATCCACTGGAATAATGTTCGTTTCTTCCCAGTTGCCACCAGAAATTGCACACCACTTCGCAAACTTATATGGGTCAAAGTAGCTATTAGGATATGCACGATAAGGTAGAATATAGAACCCTCTGTAAATATCTCCGTTTCCATCATGAAAATATACGAGGTCGTTTTCTTCTGGAAATCTCTCTGATAGCTTAATAAATTCGTTCATTTTTTACCCCTTATTAATAGCAATGTTGATAATACGACTAAGTTCATTCTTAATATTTTGAAGTTCTGCAAGTGCACCATTTAGCGTATCAATATCACCAGAAGAGATTTTATCACGCAAAACCCGTTCAGCAGTGGAAGAAATAGCTCTGTCAAGTGTGCTGTAATACTTTGGTTTACTAATGAAAGTTTTTTCGTCTTTATTTTTCTTTGGAATACCAACAGTATAACAGTTGTTGTCTGCGTCCAAATAATAATCATTAATCAAATGAATCATATTTATCTCCTATCATTAAAAGATGCTTTTTATTGTCAAAATTATTCGTTATGTTGCACAACAATTTAACAGAATAATTATATACGTTTGTGAAATTTATACAAAATTATTAAATGTTAGTCATCATAGTTTACCCAGTCGTAATAGTCTCTCATACTGCCACGCCGTTTGTCGTACCAGCCATTCCAATCAAGAAGACCATAATTTCTTGGGTCTTCGCGGAATACTCCTGTCTCAATAGGTACAATACGCCTCACTTTTGTAATCTCGTGCAAAAGAGTATCTTCATAAACAAGCCTGTCTTCTTTTTCTTGCACAAGCTCGTAGACTTCACAGAACCCATACGAATGTGTCTCGTCTTCTTCCGTAGCGATTCCGTCTGATATATGTTTTTCAGCTTCTTCTTTCGTTTCGTACAAACAGCAAAGATTATTTTCGTTCTCACTATTGTCTTCGTGTGGATGACCTTCGTAGTAATCTTCAACTACTGCCCAGAGTGTCATTTCTTGTCACCATCCTTTGTCTTATAATACGCCTCTGCAAGTTCTCCATATTTAACGGATAATTCATTCGTGTTTTCTGTCAAATAAAAGTATTTGTCTTCTGTATCCAGTTTACGAATAATCCATTCTTGATTCGCTAGGATATGAGAAATACCTGTACAAATAAGTCCAAATTGTTTATTCGTCATAATGTTCTCCAATTTAACAAGAGTATTTTGCCTTAGCATTGTCGGGTAACGCTTTGGCTTTGCTTCTGTAAGTATTATATCACAGTTAGAATGCTATGTCAAGCATAATTTAGAAGAAAATTTTCAGATTACTTTTAATATGATTATATAGTAATTATTATTAGCATATTTATATATCTAATATTATATATAATATATTTATTTATAATAATATTATTATTTAATATATTAGTTATATTTATAAATATATAATAAATAATAATATATTAAATATATTTATAATTTAATATTAAATAATTATATAATATAATCTTAATTATAATAATTTAAATTATATTATATATAATAATAAATATATAATATGACTAGATATAAAAAATAATTTCATTATAAATTAAAATAAATTAAAATTATGTCTTGACAACATGGAAGTGCTATGGTATAATACTTACGAGAACAAACAAAAGCTCATACCCGACATGAGCTACAAGAGAAAGGTTTTATTATGAGTGGAGAGTTTGAGCAAGGCATTCTTGATGAGTTTAAAAAGAATGAACTAGAAAAAATGAAAACCAATGTCGAAAATGTAAGTTATTATGATTACATTTCGCAAACCATAAAAAGTCTTTCCGCGTATTGTAATTTGTGTTCAGAGTGGAGTATTCATTGTGAGGATTGTGAGTTTAATAAGATTTGTCATGACTATCTCTACTCTAATCATCCTTATGACTTATGGAATTATTGATATGAATAATTATGAAGAAATTATGAACTCGCTTGTTAAATTTAGAGATTACTGTCGCAAGAATAGTAGTTGCCGAGGATGTGAGTTTGAAGATTTTTGTGAGTTAAATTTAGAAGATACTCATCCATTTCCGAATAGATGGGTGTTTGATGGTGAGGAAATTATTTGCGATGAAGAATAATAATTATAAGAAATTACCTCGTAGAGATAACGAAAAAGATTTACTTGATGAAATGCGGTCTACATATAATCCGTTTTGTGGTTCTAAGAAGTTGTTAAAGAAATACCTCCAAAGAAAACATCGCAGAAAGAATAAAAACGTAGAAATTGAAGAGGAAGAATAAAATGATTCTTTTAAATGTTATTTCTAAACTTATTGAAGTGTGTGTTATTGGTTCTCTTGCGACTTTTGTTATTCTATTTGTGTCAGCGTGGATTAGAGGTGAATTTAAGAAATGACAATTGTGTGGAATAATCGCAAAACAAATAAACCTAAAGAGAGCAAGAATTATCTATGTGTGATTCTATTTACAGACTTTAAGGGAGGTGGTTACTCTATTTAACAAGCTGTTTTGAAATATGATGTAGATACTGATAGCTTTGATTGTGATGGTGGCACGGCTGTACTATTTTGGACAGAATGTCCGGAACTCCCAAATTATATGAGGATTGGTGAGGTATTATGGAACTAAAATGGAATAAGTTTATTCAAGAAGACAAAAATAGTTATCCAAAGAACGATGGAGATTATATGGTATTTGGTGTTCAATCTTGTCGTAATGGCAATTGGATGAGTAATAAAATTTATTGTCACTTTAATAAGGGGCCGTATTGTTTTAATGGTAAAAATTTAGCTGGGTATTTTGATATTGACAGTCACTCTATTACTGTTCTTTATTGGGCAGAAGTACCAAACCCGGAAGAATTTAAGAAAGATTTTCCGTTTTAATGAGGTGATAAATTGAAAGAAACGATGGAATTATACCTAAATTACGCAAGTCATCATCCGCTTGCTAATGGTGTTGCAGATAAGCTATATAATAAGATGCCATATCTGTATAATCCTAGCGATAATAGTGATATTGCTGAATCTGCAAAGCTTATTCTTAGGCAGACTAGACAGAAACTATATGATATGTTGAATACGGATGAATCTAAATATAATATTATTTTTACATCATCTGGTAGTGAGTCTAATAATACAGTTTTAAATGGCATTGATTATGACTGTCTTTATACTACTAATGCAGAGCATTCTAGTATTATAGAAAGACTTAAAAGTGATTTAAGATTTCGTGAAAATATTTTTATTAAGTCTGATGGAAGTACAATTGATTATAATTGGTTAAATGTAAATCTTGAAGATGACAACACTTCTAATCTACAGGATTTGGTATCTGTTCAGTGGGTTAACAATGAAACTGGGCATATTAACAATGTAAAAAAGATTTCTGAGATTGTCCATAATAATGGGCATCTATTTCATGTTGATGCTGTACAAGCTTTTGGAAAAATGCCAATTGACTTGTCTAAAGTAGACGTTGATTTTATGTCAATCTCTGGTCATAAGATTGGTGCGTTCTCTGGTGTTGGTGTTCTTGTTGCTAAAAAGGGCGTTGAAATTGACCCTTTGATTTATGGTCATCAAGAGTTCGGTATGCGTGGTGGCACTGAAAATATTATTGGCATCGCTTCTCTTGATTACGCTCTTGATACCGTAGATTATTCGCAGGAAACAATGGAAAGGCATGAATCTATGAACAAGGCTATTTGCGATGGTCTGTTTAAGCGTGGTCTTGATTACAGAATCAATAATCCCGGTATTGCTGAAATTATGAGCATTTCTTTTAAGGGTATTAATGGTGAAATGCTAAAAAATATTCTTGAATGGAAATATCATATTTATGTTTCTACCGGTTCCGCTTGCAATACTGGTATGAAGTCTTATGTGCTTGAAGCGTATAACGTTCCTCGTGAGTACATTAATGGAACAATCCGTGTTAGTTTTGAGAATTTAACAGATGAAGAGATTGAGTATTTCTGCAATGCTGTTAAGGAAGCTGTTGATTCTATTAAGGAGACTACCAATGCGTAAAGTAGGAGTAGGATTTGATTATTACGGAAATGTAGTAATAGTAGGAGATATTGTTAAGGCTAGATTTAAGTTAGATAATCCTTGGAAAGTTATTGAAATCTATATGATAGATATTAATACTTACAACTATCATCTCGGTAAAGGGACAGAGGACATTTGGCTTAACTACAAAGATGTTGAATTTATTTCACATGATGATGGTTCTTGTATCCTAGCCAATTAAATTAAAAATTATACCCTTCACAATAATTGTGAAGGGTATAATTTTTAGAATACAGTCTCTTGATAATCTTGTGGTTCTAGCTCTAAATCTTGCGTTTTATTTTTTTGCTATTTGAATTTCATTTTTTATCATTGGCTCTATAACGTCAGATATATCTATATATATTAGACGAAAATCGTTATCGTATTGACATCCAATACTTATTAAAAATAAATCCTCATTATATTCCAATGTAGAATCAATAATTACAATATCATATTTATACCCTCGTAGTACATCGCTGTGTGGTGTTGCAATTTTAATATATTTATTTTTAAGTTTGATATCTATACGACCATGCATACAATGATACGGTGTAACTTTGTACTTGGAAGTAAAATAATCCGAAACAAGTCTTAGTTTTTGTTCGTTTTCTATAATAATCAATATATTGTTATTCTCTCTCATATTATTTGACCAACCTTATATTAGAGTAATGGGTATTTCTACCCTATTGTTATTTTAGCATATTTCACAAAGAAAGTCAAGTATTTTATTAAAAATTTTACAGTCGAGTTTTTGTTGTAAAATGATGCATAATTGATGATTTTTGTAGTAAAAATAATTGGTCTTAAATTATTTTTACTTAATTTAAAAGAGAATGAAAAATTGATGTAGTGTGAAAAAGTGGTGAAAATGTTGGAATAATTGATTTTTTATTGGAATCTATTTTGAATGTATTTTGTTTATATAATACATAGTCTCATCTATTCACTATAAAGAACGATACCACATTTTTATTTCAATCTATAAATTGTGGCTTGTTATAGATGCGACAATCATAATACGTCATCTTCACAAGATACAATGTTAAATCAATATCATAATAATAAATATTAGAATAGTAATATTGTGTTGTATTTGTTTGTATTAGATAATATTAACTATTAAAATAATTAACTAAAGTACAGTATTAGAGTTAAGACTTGACAAAATCATAAGAATTATGTTATAATCTTAGTAGTCCTGTATGGACTAAAATAAAGAAAGGAACTATATGATGAAGAAATTATTGTGTGCTGTCATTACAATGATGATAGTGATGAGTGTGTGTACAACAGTAGGAGCAGAGACACCAGAACAGAGAGTTGAGAGAATCTATCCTAACTGGAAAGAGGATTATGAACAGTGGAATAATAAGGGACTGGTAGATGAGTATGACATTGATGAAAGAGCATTGGTTGTGGGGATTATTGAACATCGACTAACAAGTTTTGATATTATCGACATACTATTATGATATCACTTATTAAAACATAAAAATAAGACCGTAGTTAATTCTACGGTCTTTAATTGTACCTATGAGTTATTATATTATGATTCAATACTGTATGCAATTACTTCTTGACACATCAAAAAGACAAAAGCATCTCTAATAAATTTATTAATATTTAGAATAACTACTAGTTCCTGCATGAAATAACTAAAAGAATTTTTTGGTTCAGCAAGTGTCTTCGCATACCAAATACGCGGTGTGTATGGGAACCGTTCGCCTTCTATTTCTATGCAAACATATCCACCGTAATACGCATTGCCTTTATCTATGGCTTCTATATATTTATATTTACCGTTCGACTTATCACAAATTTCTTTTAGAATTTTAAAACATACTTGAACGTCTTTTTCAGATGGGACATAAATATTGCACTTATGTTCGACTGCATATTCGCATAAGTCATAATCGCTACGCTCAGAACAGAACTTAATTAATTCTTTTGCATTCTCCATAATTACTCCTTAATCATATCTGATAAAATCTTTACCCATTACTTCATTAACCATATCAAACATTTTACCCATTCCTAATCCTTTACTGTTAGGAACCCATATCTTTTCAGGGTTCCAATAATCAGTACCAATTTTTGATACATCATATTCGGGATTATCAATCCATTGACCACCATTGATGCAATATTCATATTGTCTAAGATGAGTTTTAGCTAACCTTTGGAATCTTGTTTCTCCTTTTTCAAGATGTGCTCCGTACCCGCAATACACGCACCCGGTTCTATCACAGCCTGTGCAACGATATTTATTGTTTTCATCAAGAACTATATCACCATATACACTAGGAATTTCAATATGATTATTAAAAATCAATCCTAGAATATCTTGCTCAGTGAAAATACTCATAGGCTTTGATTTCGGGCGCTTTGCCCCGTTTGAAGAATAAGCATTACATCCTGTGCCAATCCAAGACCTAGCTCTAAGGATAGACTCTTCTGCCATTTCTGCTGTGATTGCATAATTGCCCGTTTCTTTCTCATATTGTTTAGCTGGTTTCTTTTTTAAATAGTTGCAACATTTATTGCTAAACATAATTGGCAATTCCATAAGTGGCAAATATTTCTTATGGCTAAATTGAACTTTACCATTATGAGGGTTAATATATTCTCCGTGCATTCTAATATCTTGCGCTCCACCGGGACAGACTCTTGCTTCACAGATACATTGAGATATTTCTTTTGAAATAATCGGGTATCCATATTTCAAAATACACTGAAAGAAATTTATTTCTGGTCTTCTAATGATAATGTTATTATCAGATTTAACAAACTGTTTTACTTCTGGATATTCAAGACCAGTATCAAAATAGACAACTGGAATATTTAAAAGTTCTGGAAATAATTTTGCAGCCTTCGTATGAATAATCCATTTTAATACTGTGCTATCCTTCCCACCAGAATAACTTAAATAGCATTTCCCATTTTCGTTATGATAAAACTTGGCTATCATATTTATACAATGCTGTAGTTTAAAATCAACAGATTGTGCTTGTAAATTTTGTAAATCTTCGTATGAATAATCCATAACCGTCCATTAACCAAACTGATTAGTGGACAGACTAGAAATCTTCCCATAGCACTTTCGTACCGCAATAACTCTAGCCTTTACGTTGTACTATCACATATTTACAACAACCCTGCTTACAGGGATTGGTTACTCCTTTCTAAAATCCTTATAAAATATATCACAAGCAATGTCTCTTAAATATTGCTTGTTAATCACTATATTAATTAGTTTCTCTGGTCTAATACACTCGCTATACACTAATTTCATATATTGATTGATAACAAAGTATCTTCGTCCTTTATAACTTGATTGATTTAACATAAATTCTTCTACATTATCAAAATGTATTTTGTGTTTTTGTATCTCTGGAAAAACTGCCTCTTGCAATTCTTTTGAGTTTAACAGAAATGCTTCTATGCTATCTAAATTATAAATATCATTAGTAAAAGATTTCGGGTAAATTATATTATAATATGTCGTCAATTTATTCTTATCAACAAACCATCCGACGCTATTACGATACCCAGCTTTATATAATTCAAAACTAAACGTATTCAAATCTCTTGTTAAATATTTTATAGCCGCCTTTTCATCAACAAGATATTCTTTGTTATATCTATTTAATATAACATCAATACCAGAGATATCTTGTTCTTTTGTTGGTTGTTTAACAGAGAAACCATGCTCATCATAGAGCATGGTCATATATTGGTGAATTACATTTTCTTGTTTTAAATCAAGTTGTCTGTTAGAATAAATTATATCACTTTTTGACGAACCTTCCACAGTGACATTCACCACTTTCTTGCTCTTTAAATTCCTTACACATACACTTCGTATCTTCGTTCTTAATTAGAGAACAAGGACAATAACCATCGTTTGACTTAATAATATTAGCAAACTCAATATGTTCCTCATCTGTCCAAGTGGGGTTTTTAATAACACTCATGAAATAACCTCCATTATAATAATTAAAATTATTACGGGTAAAAACAAGTTAAGAAATGCCACTATAAAACTCTTATTCATTGACCTACTTCCATAGTAATACCTTTTAGTTTATAGGGTCTAAACAAATATTCTAACACTCTATCAGCGTCGTCAATTACTATATTTTCAGCGCCAGAAAGTTCTTTAAATCTAATTGCATCACTAGCTGTATAAATCTTCACAGTATGCTGTTCAAGTTCAAATCTACGTCTAAAAATATAATAATAAGAATACCCATCGTCTGAGCCATCTTGCTTATCAATCACATAACCATCAGACTTAAATACATCGTCAAGAATAGCCCTCATATATTTTACGCCATTATAATAAGCAACTAAAATATTACAATTGTTTTCAATGGCATATCTTGCTATTTGATAACTACGTCCTGTGCCACGAGAAGAAAGAATTTTAATCATATTCAACCTCTTAAAATTCTAAATATAAATCGTCGCTCGATTTTTCTAGTAAATCACCAAGCCATTCCATTCTATCACAAACTAAGTCATTATATGCTATTGTGGCTTCTTGAATAGTATCGGCATACTTAAAAATATACGCAGGGGTGCTATCTGGTTCTGAACCGTCAAATTGATTATCGGGGTCAAAGCCATCTTTGTCAGAATAAAATTTATGGTTCTTTACAATACCTTTCGTTGGAACTGCCGTAAACAATCTGTTAGTATCATGATTAAAAAATCTATATGCAAAACCATAAACGGTTGTATCTTCTGGAACTGTATCTATCGTATAAATCACATATCTTCACCTCAATTAAATATATCCATTAAAGTAATCATCAACAAATTTCTGTAATGTATCATAGGCCGCACCATCTTGGTGTGAATACAATTCATCAAGAGCATCAGTCAAATCCTGTCTATCATAAGAATTGTCCTTGCGTTGGTTGTACTTATCACTGGTATAATTATACCAAGCAGTAATCATCTTGTCCACGGCCATATTCTTTAGCTTGCTTTCACCAATATCTTCATAATTATAAACGGTGTGCATAATATATGTTATGTCGTCAATCTGTTCCTGTGTTAAATTAAAGGTGTATGGAACGCTACTGTCTTTATCTTCAATATAAAATTTAACAAAGATATACCAATCAGTCGTGTCTTCCTTCACGCAAAAATCTTTATCCCATTTCTGATTCAAAGCTTTTGTAAGATTTCTACGAACGCAATTTTCATATCCATTTTCTTCAACATTATCATAGAATTGTTTAATGATGTTCTTATATCTTTCGACAGCTACATCAACACAGCTATTATCCCAAGCATCTCTTTCATCATGGTAACTATAACAACCACAACGATAATTATTTGTTCCTATTGGCGCAACTTCCCAACGAAATTGGCAGTCTGACTCAAATTTAATATCAAGATAAAGTGTCTTCGTATCAAAAATCCTCCAATTCTTTCTCATACTCATCATCAAAATACTTCTGACAAAGAGAAACAATGATATCAATTACACCTTCATTGATTTCTTCTTTGTTTTTGTTCTGATAATCTTCTACCTTGTACATCATAAGGTCAAGGATTCTCTTCTGTTCTGGTGTTACATAGAAAGTAACAGACTGTTTCTCAAGATGATTGTCAATATAAAATTTAATATGAATGTCACCATGACCGCTATAATTTCTGATTTCAAAACTTTTATTCCAGTCACTATTTAAAACATCATTAAGTACATCTTGAACAATATTCGCCTCTACCCCTATTACATTATCCATAAACAACTCAATAACTTTCTTGTACTTATCAATAATCCAAGAAGTGTCGTCTTTTAGTTTGCCGGTAGTATAAGTCTCTTCACAACCATGCCACTCAAACTTTTCGTATGAACATTTTGTTCCTGTTGGAACAAGACTCCAATCATAATGCTCATCCGTATTAAATTCGACATCAAGATAAAGCATCTTCATATTTAATCTCCATAACGACAATAGTAATCTACGATTGATTTATGACTAATTTCATGGTCTATATTCCAAGTGCTATGATAAGCATTTTCCCAAGGGTCTTGTTTGATAACAATTTGTACTAAAGCACTTGTGGAATATTTGGACATACAATCAAGCATATCATTCATAAGCTGTTCATCTTCCAGGTTATTAATCTTATTTTTGAATTTATCTGGTGGAATCACCCCACAGCCATAATAGAAATATTCGTGATAAACCTCTTTAACGACTGGGCCAAAATCCCAAGCAAGCAGCTTTTCATTATAGCATGGTTTTTTCTTGTTTGCAAGAAATGTCACCTGTAAAAAATACATTTGTTTTGCAAGACGAAGATTGTTGGTTAAACGTCCTTGGGTATTCTCGTACCAAATAATATATTCTGCGACATCAAGTGCTTTGTAAGCCATATTATTCTTTACTCCATAATGCAACGATTACTTAGTTTCTTATAAACATCCTCGTATAGCTCCCCTTTATCTCCGTTAAATGTGTATTCTGCGAGAGTATTATCTACCTTATTACTAATAATACACTTCCAATTTTGGAGAGCTTTACAAGACCATACAACAAAAGTGTCGTTAAACGAAATCTTTGTATTGCCAAATTTATGATTCCAAAGAATATATTCTACACGGCACTTATCCTGAAACTCACTCATACTACTAATTTTCATAAATCACCATAATGCCAACCCACCCAATCCCTTACTTGAAATTAATTATTCACAATATAACTTAACTAAACCGTCTCTTAGTGTCTCTTTTAAATCAATTACTCTTTGATTTCTACTCCCACGCCATTTTAGAGTAATATCATGCTGAGATTTAATATATTCCCCATCTACTAAGACATCAATATATTTAACAATCTCTTGAGTATCACTTCTATTCATTACTTCCTCATACTCATATCCAGTCCAACACCAAATATCTTTTTGAGGGAACTTTTCTTTTACTAATTTGACAAGGCGTGTGAGTTCTGGAATATTCTCTTTCTTTAGTGGGTCTCCACCACTAAGAGTAAGACCAGAAATATAATCATGATTTAGAGAATTAAGAATCTCATTTACTGTGTCATTAGTAAACTTGCTCCCGTAATTGATGTCCCAAGTTTCAGGATTTTGACATTCATCACAACAATGGTCACAACCACTCACCCAGAGAACAACCCTTACTCCCTCTCCATTTGCAATGTCGTATTTTGTTATCTTAGCATAATTCATTACTGGACTCCTAGATGAACAACTCGCTCTTTAATCTCTTGTGTGCGACCTTGATTCCAGTCATTAGTACCAAGATAACCACAAGTTCTACGCACGATGTTCATTTTTGATTTATCACGATTTTTACAATTTGGACATTCCCAAACTAGCTTACCATCATCATCTTTTACGATTTGGATTTCTCCGTCATAACCACAGACCTGACAGTAATCACATTTGGTATTTAGTTCTGCATACATAATGTTGTCATAAATAAACTTGATTACAGAGAGAACAGCCTCGACATTATTATTCAAGTTAGGTATTTCTATATAACTTATGGCACCACCCGGAGATAGTTTCTGAAATTCGCTTTCAAATTTCAGTTTTGTAAAGGCATCAATCTTTTCGGTTACAACAACATGATAAGAGTTTGTAATATAATTTCTATCTGTAATACCCGGAATAACACCAAAACGCCTCTTTAGGCACTTAGCAAACTTGTATGTAGTGGATTCGATTGGGGAGCCATACAAACTATAATCAATGTTTTCAGAGGCTTTCCATTCATTACACTTATCATTCATGTGTTGCATGATTTCAAGTGCGAACGGTTTTGCTTCATCACTTGTATGACTCTTGCCAGTCATAGCAAGAACGCATTCGTAGAGACCAGCATATCCTAGACTAATGGTTGAATAACCGTCATACAGGAGCTTATCAATCTTCTCTCCTTTCTTTAGACGAGCAAGACCTCCATGTTGCCAGTGAATTGGAGATACATCTGATAGAGTACCAAGAAGTCTATTATGGCGAATCTGTAGCGCCCTGTGACACAACTCAAGACGTTCGTCAAAAATCTTCCAGAATTTATTAAAATCTTTGTTTGCACTTAAACCGACATCTGAAAGATTAATAGTAACAACGCCTTGATTAAAACGTCCGTAATACTTCTTTCCCTTAACCCAGTTATTAGCATTCGCTAAATTCTCTGTCGTGCGGTCAGGAGTTAGGAACGAGCGACACCCCATACAGGGGAAGCAATCACCCTTATATTCCAGCATTTTCTTTTCTGAAATATAATCTGGAACCATACGCTTTGCTGTACATTTAGCGGCAAGCTCTGTTAGATAATAATACTTATCTCCCTCATGGATATTATCTTCTTCTAGTACATAAAGAATCTTTGGGAATGCAGGAGTAATCCATACACCCTGTTCATTTTTAGTTCCCTCAATTCTTTGCTTTAGAACCTCTTCAATGAGCATTGCGAAGTCGTCTTTTTCTCTACCATCCTTTACTTCATTTAAATAAAGGAAAATAGATACAAATGGTGTCTGCCCATTAGTCGTCATTAAAGTATTAATTTGATACTGAATTGTCTGAACTCCGCGTTTAATTTCTTCTTTTAGACGACCCTCTGTAATCTCATTAATCTGTTCATCCGTAGCATTTGAATTTAACAGAGCAACCTCTTCCATTACTTGCTTTCTGATTTTCTTTCTGCTAACATCAATAAATGGAACAAGATGCGCTAACGATTCGCTCTGTCCCCCATATTGATTGCTTGCTACTTGTGCCATCACCTGAGTCGCAATATTGCAAGCAGTTGCAAAACTATGAGGTTTTTCAATTAGAGTACCGTTAATCACAGTACCATTTTGAAGCATATCTTCCAGATTGATTAAACAGCAGTTGTGCATCCGCTGAATAGCATAGTCAGAGTCATGAAAATGAATCAAACCTTGCTCATGTGCTTCACGAATGTCCTTTGGAAGAATCAGACGATTTACAATATCACGGCTTACTTCACCAGCAATATAATCACGTTGCGTAGCTGCAATTTTAGGATTCTTATTACTATTTTCTTGAATTACGTCTTCATTTACGCCATCAACAATAGACATGATTTTGCCATCAGTCGTATTTCCGTTTCTAGCAAGCTGGCGCTCATAACGATAACGAATATACGTTTTTGCGACATCATAATAACCGCGTTGCATCAGAAGTGACTCAATTGTATCTTGAATATTTTCGACAGATACGGCGCAATCTTGTGCTTTAAAATTATTATATACTTCTGTGGCGATTGTCTGAATTGCAATCTGCGGCATTGCTTTCCCACCGCTTTTTTCTACTTCGTCGCTTGCTTTTTGAATTGCAAGCGTTATCTTTCCTTTTTGGAACTTGTCTTCACGACCATCACGCTTAATTACATTCATGCAACCAGCCTTTCTAAAATTTAACAGATAATTAATCTTCTTTTAATTCTTGTTGAGCTAGTGCAACATTTGCCCACATAGTACATTCTTTGAGCTTTTCAAATGCAAGCTGCTTACTCTTACCCTTTGGAAGCTCACTTAGAATTTGACTTAGCTGATACGCTTCCTGAGAAATATCTTCATTCAGTTCACGGCTCTTATCTGAAAATTCTACTGAGTAAAATAAACTACTATCAAGCGACAATAGCACCAGCTCCTTTCAATTTAACAAGAAATAAATACTTGAAGAGAATCAGTCAGGCTCCCGACTTCCTTTCTGGCCCTCTACAAATATTATATCAAAACAGAATGATTTTGTCAATATGCAAATTACACTTGTAACAGTTTTGTAACTATTGTGCATACTTATCCATCATCTGTTATTCTATATAATATTATACTCAAGAAAAAATATTTGTCAATAGGTTTTATGCAATTGTAATAATTTTGTAATCTTTATACGTTTCTATTAAATTTAAGATGAATTATCTATTATATATTATTATTATATTATATATATAATATAATAATTAAATATAAATATATATTATATAATTATTATTAAATATATTATTATTTATAATATATTTAATATAACTAATAAATATTATAATAATTATTTAATATTATATACTAATAATATTAAATATATTCATATTTTAAGTTATAATATATTATATATACTAAGAATATTATATTTATATTATTTTCATTATTAAGTTCAGTTGATTTAAGAATGAATCCGCCCATTCCATAGTATTATATCATAATTCTTGTTAAATTGCAAGACTATAATTGATTACAATTTGATTACAAAGTAACAAAAACCTTGACTTTTTCTGTTAAATTTGATAAAATACTTAAAAGAAAGGAGGTCTGCGAATGGGTAAGTGTCATAGATGCGATGCTACTTGTAAGTATTTCCCAACAGAAGCCAGTAAGATTTTAGATGAATATTTTGATGCTTATGGTATCAAACATAGAGAGTCTATTTTTTCGTGTTGGTATGACGGACATCGTATTACGGAATATGAAGACTGCGTTAATTATAAATCAAGAAAGGGTAAGGTGTAAGCTTGTCAAAAATTGACCTATTCTATACTCTGAAATTAAACACGTCTGATATTTACGAACAAATTGCAAAAAATGGTTGTGTCGAAACCGATTTTAAAACAGCAAAGAATGCTGGTTGGGTAGTTGCTCTTGGTGATAATCAACTACTAAGATTTATTCGTCAGATTAAGGACAAACCATTTGATAAAGAAAAGGTTCAAACTCTTTATGATAGGCGCAATATTCTAAAGCAAGACAAGAGTTCTAAGAAGAACGCAAGAGAAATTACAAAGATTCAGAACGAAATCAATGAACTGCTATTTGTTCCAGACCTTGTGACAGTTAGAACTGACACAACGCAGAAGGATTATAAGCAGCTATGCAAGACTGGATTCTCTGTTAAATTTAAAGTGAATGATGTAGAGTATGTAACAAAGTATAAGCGTTTATGTGCTGGCGCTGGTCAATTGAGAAAGAACTCTGCTAATTTTGTAAATGCAGAAATTTATGACCAGTTACTCAATATTATGCTTTGTGGTCTTGATGCAAAAAGCATAGGAAAGATTAATCTTGCTAAATTCGGAGCTTATCTTGCACTATCTACTTCTGCCACTAGAGTTGTTAAAACACCAAGAATTTGTGTTGTTGACGATTATGAATATCCTTTGAAAGACCAAGTTGTTGATTGGATTTTCAAAAATGAAAAAGGCGAAGACGATATCAGAACCGAAAAAATTGATTTTACAATGAATGCTTTCGACGGCGCTGGTATGGTCTGTCCTGAAATGGCTGAGAGATGGCAACAGGATTTAGAGCTTGACTATTTACCATCTAGTTTTATTGTGAGGGCAGCGTGGTTCAAAGGTCTCTGCTCAATTTTTGACTTTAGACGTTTTGCTCATGAGATAGCACATAAAGATACGATTACGGACATTTATGGGGTAACATATAATATTGATGAAATTGACGTTATAGCTGGCTCATCAATGTTCAAACTTCATAAATGTTATCCTAATTTTCAAGTCTATCAGAGTTACTTTAAGCGTTACGGTCATGTCTTTGGGGTAGCAAGAGTATCTAAGAAAGCATCAAACCAACTTAGTACCCTCAATTATCAATATATTCAGAGCAATGATTTTACAGAAGAGTCAATTAAGAACCTAGCAAATCCTACCATTGATTGGCTTCAAAAAGTAATGTCATGTGACCCGCTTTATGCTTCTCTTATGATGATTGGATGTCATGATAGAGATACACTAGAGCAGATAGAGAACAGCCTTGAGTCTCCAATCGCTAAATGTCTATTATATAATACGGATATATTAAATGATAGCTATGCCAAAAGTAAAGTAATGCGTCTAGTTCGTAAGAAGATAGACCAAGCAAAAATTGGTAAAATTTATGTTGAGGGTTCTTATGATTTTTTGATTCCAGATTTGTATGCTATGTGTGAACACGCATTTGGCATGGAAGTACATGGGCTGCTACCTCCAAAATGTATGTACTCAAAACGCTGGGTAGATAAAGGAGCAAAGGTTGTAAGCACTCAACGTAGTCCTTTAGTTGCCCCTGCTGAAAATCAGCTGCTTAATGTTTATTCTGATGATAAATGTAAGGATTGGTTTGGGTATTTGGAGTGGGGAAACGTATATAGTATTTGGGATTTGACAATTATTAGTCAATCTGATGCAGATTTTGATAAATATTAACTGTCCACAACTAAATTGTGAATTGTAGCGAACTAGCAAATGCTAGGTGTGTGATTGACGTTTAGGAATCGTAGGAAATGACGATTAGCAATCATACTAACAGGGAAACGCTAAGTCTTATGATATGCCAATCCTGTGCATTAAAGCGAATTATAAATTTAAGAGAAAGGAGGTTTACTATGAAATATATAAATATTGATACAGAAGGTTTTTATGATATGAAAGACTTTGATGGAGAAGAGTGGAAAGATTTAGCTGGATTTGAAGAATATTATAAAATTTCAAATTATAGCAGAATCAAAAGAAAGCCTAGGTCTTGGAGGTCTGGACGTAAGGGTGGCGCTTATAAAACTCTTGGTTGGGGCATGGTTAAGCAACGTAGACTAAAAGGTGGATATGTAAAAGCCACTTTATGTAAGGATGGGGATAAAAGAAGCTATTCCGTCCATGTTCTTGAAGCGAAGACGTTCGTGCCAAATCCAAATAATTTACCTGTTGTAAACCATAAAGATTTAAACAAAGATAATAATTCCGCAGAAAATCTTGAATGGACGACATACTCTGAAAATACAAAACACTGGATTGAAAATACAGGTTACGACTTTAAGGGACATAAATTTGCAAAGAAATTAACGCAAGAACAAGAAATACAAATTAAAGAATTTAAACAGAAAAACATGAGTATGACAACAAGACAGATTGCAAATGCGCTTGGTTTTACTTATAATCAGGTAAGAAGAGTTTTAAAAATTTATAATTTGCTTTGATGTTAAACGACTATCCTTTAAGCTCGTCTGCTAAAATAAAGAGCAATAGGAGTAGGGCTGAGTGAAATTCTCAGTGGGTGAGAACCCCTTAAATCGAAGTGCTACACATAGAAGATATAGTCTAATCCCCTTGGCATAGCCAGCAAATATCGGGAAACCGAGGGTATAAATGGGTGATATCAGCCTTACTTCTGATAATGAATATTTGGTAAACGCAATCAATCCAGATTTACCAATTATCACCTATGAAAAACAGAAAGTGAAGGCTCAAAAAATCAATTTTGATAATTTAGGTTCTTTTGATGTAAAGAGTTTCGACAGTCCTATTGGAGGTATTACGAATCTTGCAAGCAATCTTTATGCAATGAAAGATTTGTTTCCAAAAGATTCTAAAGAGCATCTTGAAATCGAAAAACGTATTCGTCTATTACGTCGGTGTCAGGGAGATGCTATCGACCACGCTAAAGGGGCTGTTTTTAAAAGCTACCCCAAGTATTGGTCACACCGGCAGAAGTATATCCCTATCACTGATGATATGACCGACGAACAGAAACAAGAAATTCAAAAACAAAATGAAGAAATTAAGTTCAATAATAGCATCTGCTGTGATAAGAAAACCTACTTTTTTGGTTATGTCTATCCAAAAGAAATGGCAAGACTCAAGCATTATAAGAAAAAACAAGGAGACCTCTGCCGTAAGAATTTTGGTTGTAAACTAAAAGACCTAAAGCAAAAACAAGATAAAACAGTAGAAGAAAAGCAATTCCTGCGTAATTATTACAAGTATATACCTCTGTTTAACTCTAACTGCACGATGAATAATCTGGCTAGATATGTAGAAGATTATGAATTTAAAGAGAATAAATCTAGTAAGTATTTTGACTATTCTTACCTAATGTCTAACAAAGACAGAGAATTTAAGAAGAATATCTGCAAGCAGATTCAAGATGTCATTCATAAGTTCCAGCATAATTATCCTATTCTTCTAAAGAAGATTGGTCATGACCGTGATTGGGGTATTGAGGATGCTAATACCCTCGGTTCTGATAGAGAATCTTTCTTTGACGGTTTCTTTGATTATTACAAGAACGAACTTATGAATATTCTATCCAATGAAGAAGAACTTGTTGATTATATCATTTATGTTTATTATGAACAATGTAAGTCTGCCGACAAATCTCTTCTTTGGGAACTGTATTCAGATGTCGTTCTAAATAATGTCAAAAATAATTCAGACCATTATTATAAGATTGTTGAGTCCGCAGATGGTCAAGAGTTCTTTGGCAAGAAGTTTGTTTTGCAGGAGGTAGCTAAATGATTTTTAATGAATACGAAAGAGCTGCCGAGATAGATGAGAAGCAAAAATTCTCAGCGGATATTATGACAGATGGTATTCTTCTCGCTAGGTTCTATAAAACAAATGGTCTTAACAGAGAAGAGACGCAAGAAAAGATTAAAACGATTCTCTTTAAATTAGATGGTTGCTTTACCGATAAGTTCAAGGAAAAATCTTTAAGGGATATTATGTCTGGGTTTGATTCTTTTGAACTTATGGATAATGAGCCAGTATATTTTTATAAAGAAGAAATGGATATTATTAAACAGCTAAAGAATAAGACCGCAAGAAAAGTTTTGTTCGCTATGTTGTATATCCGTAAGGCTTCTGGTGAGAACGAGTTTGAAGCAGAAGCAAAAGACATCAATAGACTTTGCGTAAAGAGAATTTATCCGAACAGTCTTTATTTAGCATATCATGAGTTAAAAGAACTTGGATATGTTAAGTATACGAACTTTAAAGGAGAGAATAAAACAGAGATTGTTTATCCCGCTCTAAATATTCAGTATACTTCTGAACCTGTTATTGTGATTCGTGATAAGCATAATATAATGAATTATTATTGGAACTATGTCGGAGAAGGCAAATTTGCTATTTGCAAGAACTGCGGTAAATTAGTTCCGGTCACTTCATTTCATGTTGATTATTGTGAAAAGTGTGCAAAAGAGAAGTACCTAGAGAAAAATATAAAATACAATAGGAAACGCAACAATTCCAAAACAACGACCGAGTAATTTTCAAAAAACCTAGGTGTGAAGCCACTTTTCAGACTTCTTGCACATTTTCTCTAAATGAATAGGGAAATGTAGAAAATCTCTATTTTACAGACCAGTATTTTGCTGGTCTGTTTTTTTTATTTATGAGCAAGCGGAATTAAACAACCGCCCAAGTGAATTAAAAGGAAAATAATGATTCAAGTATCACGAGCCGATATTGACGCACTACGCAAGGTTGGTCTTCTAAAAGAAGGTCGTGACCGTAATTATACGGTTATCAACCGTAAAAAGAAAAGTCGTCGTAAGAAGTATTGTGTCGTAGAGGAACCTAAGATTCTGGCATTTCTGAATCGCAAAAAGGAATACTAATACGATTGGGGAATTGTAGAATGAATTATAAAACTCCAATTCGTAATGATGGAGAAATGGTAGAGCAACAGATTCTACTGTCTGGCAATAACTCCATCAAGAAAAATCTAGCAATTTATCAACGTAAGATTTTGATTAATCAAGAAATTACGAATGAATCTGTCACAGAAGCTATATATTATCTATATACGCTTATGGACTTGGATAGAGAAGAGGGAGTAGAGAAGAGTCCAAAACCTATTGATATTCTTCTAAATACTCCGGGTGGTTCTGTATGGGACGGTCTCATTCTGGTTTCTCTGATTGAACAGATGAAAGACATGGGATACATTATCAATACAACTGCTATTGGTACTGCCGCTAGTATGGGTTTTATTATCTTTATTACTGGTTCCAATCGTTGCTCTTATCGTCATGCACAATTTATGTTACATGATATTTCTACAATGATGGGTGGCAAAGTAAAAGACCTAGAAGAATCTATGGAAGACCTAAAGAAGTGTCAAAAGCAAGTGTTTGACATTATTAAGAAATATACTCATATTCCAGATGAGCAACTAGATGATTGGGTTAAGCACAAACGGGACGTTTTCTTTTACCCAGATGAAGCTGTTAAATGTGGTATTGCAGATAAGGTGCTTTGAGCAAGCGAGGACAAACTCTCGCCCAAGGGATTGAAAGGGATAAGTATTTGAATAATACTAAGAATACTCAAGATATTGAAAAAATTGAAACCATTGCTGTGGAAGATATGTCTAAGGAACAACTAGTTCAGCTATTCTATAAGCTGGCTGACGAGGGCCGTTTTGATGATGAAGACATTGATGGTTGCTATTGTTGCGATGATGACGATGATGACATTGGTGATGTTGTAGACCCTGTTATCGGATTTAGCCTAGAGAACGTTATTGACTCTGAATTTGATGAAGAAGAATTTAACAAAGGTATTAAGTCGATGAGCTTTGTGGCTGGTCAACTGATGGCGCTACAAAACGCTGGTATCAAACCTCAGAATGCTCTTGAGTATCTACACGCTACTCATTCTCAGGACAGTGATTGCGAATGTGCAAAGCGCGTCGCAGAACTACAAGCTGCTGTTAATGAAAAGGCTGAGAAGAAGAATTTAATTGAAAGTAAGAAAAATATAGCTTAAATGCTATATTAAATTTATATTATATAAGTGGCTATATGCCGCATGGATTAAAAGGAGTAAATATTATGACTAGTTCTAGTATCGTAAAGATGATTGCTGACAACACTGATTACACTCAGAAGGACATTAAGGCTTTTCTAGCTGCTGCCGAGCCTGTTCTACTAGAAGCACTAAAGGCTGGTGAGTCCTTTAAGATTATGGATGTCACTGTTTCTCTGGCTGATGTTGCAGAACGTACCGCTCGTAATCTACAGACTGGCGAAATGATGACTGTCCCTGCTCACAAGAAGGCTTCCTTTAAGCCCTCTAAGGCTCTCAAGGAAGCCGTAAAGTGATTTAACCAAAGATTGATATACTGGTGTTTCTCTACCATTAAGTGAGAGGCTGTAACATCAGGTGAGCCACTACCAATAAGTGTGGAATTAAAAAAGCGGTAATTCTGCCGTGTAAACTATTTCTTGAATTATTAGCGGGTGCAACGCTTAGAATATTGCACACTCGTTTGTATTCTACCGGATACTGCTGGACATGGTTTGCTAAAATGAATATCGCTGGCATACCGATTAAAGTATGCTTATATGTCGCAGAATAGCCCAATCAGGTACGGCGCTTGGTTCATACCCAAGAGATTCTTCGTTCAAATCGAAGTTCTGCACCCAATAACAGAGAAATAGGATTCTCTGTTAAATTTAAATAAAGAAAAAGAGGATTTTCTATTATGCGTTTTTATTCTGATGTATGTCACAAGCTATTTGAATCACAAGAAGAACTAGAAAAGGCTGAAAAAGCTCTGGCTCAAAAGAACAATGAAGAAGCTAAGAAAAAAGCTGAACGTAAGGCTGATGCCGATAAGGTTCAAAAAGCTCACGACGAAGTGTTTAAAAAGTATGACGAGTATTGCAAGCTAGTTGATGAGTTTGTAAAGAAGTACGGTTCTTATCATACTACGATTGACAAGCCAATTCATCTTAATGATGTACTACGGTCTTTTGCGGATGTATTTTGGTTTTAATTATTAAAATTATAGAAGGAGGCTAAAGAATGTCTGAAAAAGTCGAGATTTTTCACTTTGATGATATTGCTAATAGTTATCACGGTGAATCTCTATATTGTGGGCTAAGTTCTTCACTAAGCCTCCAAGTTGATAAAGATTGCACAATTACTGTATATGGGCAAATCAATCCTCGTTCTGGCGAATATTTTCAATTGCAAGTTTTAAATGAAGAGACAATGAAAACTTCTCCAAATATTACTTCTGCTGGAAATTATTTTGTCCATATAGCTGGATGCTATCATGTTAAATTTCAAGTAGAAAACGCTACTGATGTAAAAGTCGCTGGTGTATTCGGGAAATATCATTATCCGTCTGCGGAAGTAGACTTGGACGACTATGCTTCTATCGAATATGTAGACAGCAAGTTGGGTTCTGCAACGGAAGAAGAATTTAGAGAAATGCTTGAAGAAGTTCTAAATGCCCTATCTACAAGTGCTGTATTTAAAGATTGAAATTTAGTTATTAATGATTTTTCTTATGATGATAGCACAAAGAATTTTAATATTGAATAATTTAAAACAATACATTTAAACAAATGGCGGTTTTCCGAAAGGTTGTAATTAACGCCTATATTGCGTTCCCGCATTTTATATAAATTATAACATAATCTACATCTTCTAAGATATATCTTGGTTAATTGAAGGTGTTTTTATGGAAATTGATGGTAAAAAGGTTGCTTCTACTGGGACTACTGCGCTTGGTATTGTGGGCTAACACCATATAACCCAAATAGCATTTTTCGTTTTGTCGAACGGATGTAATTAGCTGAGTTTTTATTAAACTCGTAAGTAAAAAATACTAATTATGTTAACGGGGGAGTTTCTAAGACGCAATCCCGTGGGAAGGAAATTATACGATGAAAGAATTTAGAAAAGTTCCTAGTTTAAAGTTTCTATACGAAATCAGTCAGGATGGTATTCTTCGTAATGTCAAGTCTAAAAAAGAGACTGCTTTTGAACCAGATAAGAATGGATATTACAGATGTACTATTCATAATAAAAGTATTGCTGATTCACCAAAACATTTTCTCAGGCATAGACTTGTTGCTGAATGTTGGTGTAATATTCCAGAAAGATTGGAAGATTACCCAATCAATAAACTACAAGTAAATCATATTGACGGAGATAAATCTAATAATAATTGCAAAAATCTTGAATGGGTTCTCCCGTTTGAGAATGTTCGTCATGCTGTAAAAAATAATCTTTGGTATGAAAGTGAAAAATTTACAGAGCAGAAACATGAGAAGAAACCGATTATGTGTATAGAAACTGGCGTTGTTTTTGAATCTTCTTACAAAGCAGCAGAATGGATTTGTGAAACTACTGGAAAATCTGCAAAGTATTTCAATATGTCAAACCATATTCGTGAAGTTGCTAGAGGCAAGAAGTGGAAGAAAACAGCCTATGGATACCATTGGAAATTCGTATAAATTAAATCTGTACAGACTATCTCCTTAATAGGAGAGTAAGGGTTCTATTGACACGAATCTTGAAAAAGTGCTACCGCTTTTGCGGTAAGATATAGTCGATTAATTATAATGACAGTCTTAGGTGGCACCGCTCTTGCTGGCGTATTAGGCGGTAATGGTGGTGGCAGTGGCTCACCTAACGGTGGTGGACTACTAGGTGGTCTATTTGGCGGTGGCAATAACAATACCTGTTATGTTACCGAAAAAGAGTTCTATCAGAACCAACTGGCTGATACCAATATTATGTATCAGAATCTAATGAATACAAATAGTGCTCTGTGTGAACTAAGCCAGCGTGTTGCAAGCGATGAAGTTTCTATCGCTAAGAACTTTGAAATTGCTGCACTAAATAGTGAATGGCAGCAGAAGATGAATGACAAGCAGTTTGCTTGTGTTGATGAAAAGATGCAGTGGATGGATAAGTTTATGAAGGCTTATGTTGATTCTACCACTTGCGACTTTATCAAGGCAAAGCATTATCTCTCTCCTTCTGACCTTGCTGACCCTTACACTAATACTTCTCAGGCAATTGTATCTGTTCCTACCTATCAGTTTACAACTACTGCTTGTGCAGCGAATTACTGCAATCCTTATTTTGTAAGCGGCACTGCTTATGCAAATGGCCCTGCTTACACTAATACTGGTTGTGGTTGCAACGGTGGACTTACTTTCTGATTAAGTTCTAATTAATCTTTATTGTGGGACAAGTATTCCACAGAATAACATTATATACATTTTTACTTATTTTTTTACAAGCGGGTGAAGATTTATGAACTTCACAAATCCAAGTCCTCTTATTGGAGGTATGCGTTCTCCACAGAATGTTATGCCAGTAGATGTGGGAGGAACACAAAATCAATATCAGAATCAATATCAAAGAAATATGTCGCCAGAACAGTGGGAGTATGTACAACAGGTTCGTAGAACTGGTTATGACCCAAGTATGATGCCTCAAGTACAGCAACCACAACAGCCAGAACAGTCTGACCCTTATAATGATTTTATTACAGAGTTTAATCAGTGTTCTAATGTAGTTCAGGCGAGTATATTAGAAAATCCTGAATTTAAACAGTGCATGGCTGAATGCGACAAAAAGATTCAGGCAACTATGGAAGCCCTAGTACGTCCCCAAGTTATGCAGACACAAGATGGTCGTGTAGCTTTTGAGAGGCTGTTAGCGTCTTTCCGTGGTGTCAGAGACCAAGCAAAGCAGCAAGAAGCTCAGAATATGCAAAGAATACAAGCGCTAATGAATGATGATGTTGTTCGTAAGCGTATTGAAGAGTTAGAGAAGAATAAGTGAGGTGCTTGCTATGATTTCTGATAAAGAACTTTTTAAACAGATGGCTGACCGTGATGTTGTAAATCTATATCGTTATCTTATTTACCAGCTTGCTGGTGGTACAAGTATTGCCACTTATGCAAGTTTGTTTGAAGATAAGATTTTGGGATATGCTAATATTGGTGTGGATAAAGCCTGTGATTGGCTGTTTGGTAAAGATGTCGGTTGTGACATTGACGAGGCGGCTGATATCGCACAAGCTGTTGTTTCTGATAAAATTGAAGAATACCGCAAACGTGTTAAAGAACAACGTGCGGCTAAAAATGCGTAATAACATTGTAACATAATTGATAGTCCTAATAAATAGGTGATTATTATGAGATGGCCTATCGTGACCGTTACATCACTTGATAGCTCTGGTGCTGGTGTGGACGTATTAAAGGCAAATCCTATATATACCATAGAAAGTTTGCCCTACCCGAGACGCTATTATTATTTTGCCTTGCTCATTAAGATTGGTTTTGAATTTAATGACAACAAATCTCTTTTACTGACAGATAATAATGAGGTCAACAAGTATCACCTTGTTGACCGTCTTGGCAATGCAGTTCTTGCTTCTCAGGCTATTGGATACTCTCAGAGCCAGAGATTAATGTACTGTATGTATGACGATGTAAAGAAAATTGTCCGCGTTTTAAGTCCTCTAGCTCCTACTGATTATTATATTGAGGGTTGGCTTACTTAATAATATAATAAGGAGTGAAAGGAATGGTATTAAATAACGGTATTGCCCCATGTGGTACGATGTCAAGATGTTGCTGCTGTAATATGCGGCTTATTTGTGCTAAATCTCCTTACTGTGTTATAAATTCAGGAAGTTGTTCTTCTGATAAGAAACTGGAAGAAATTGAAAATCTTATCCAGCAACTAATTCAGTCACAAACACAAGCGCTTGCTGATTTTGAAGCAAAAGCTACTGCCGCTCAAACTAGTTTAAATACAATTGCTGCTAATATAGCAACATTGCAAACGACTAGTGATAATTTAACGACAACATTTGGTGAATTTTCACAAGATACAAAAACTAAGCTAGATGAAATCTATGCTAAAGTAGAAAACATACCAGCAACTAGTACAACTTCTATCAATGATTTAGATACGCCAATTGATGTAGATTCTTCTGATGTATCAGAGGATGATTCAAAATCACTTGCTGTATTAAAACCAAAAGAAACAGAAGACACTATTTTGGTTGAAAAGAAAGGCTTATTTGGCAAGTCCAAATGGGTAGAACAAAAGAAGTAATTTTAAGTTAAATTTTAGAAATTATAGACTCTTTAGTAGGTATAAATTGTTATACTTAGTAAAGTGTCTATAATATATTGTTATAGACATAATTTGAAATTTAACTTACAGGTGTGCACCCGTATGTGCATGAAAGGAAAACATTATGACATTTGGTAAAAATGCGAAGAATAATCACCTTTATATCTGTAAAGAAGGTGATGTAGTATGAAGTATGAGAAGGAAAAATATTTCTCTTGCTATTCTCCTAATCTTAAAGAATATCTGGAAAGAAATGGTTTTAAGCCTATTACTTCGTTTGTACACATCAGAGAGAATAAGACTTGTTGGGTGTTTGAAAAAGTGCCTGAACTATCTATATATCTTGAGCAGTGGACTCGTAATCGCAAGTAAAGGGTAAATTATATGAAAAACATTGTAAGAAATTTTTCTGTTGCTATCGTAGTATTTGTGACTGCATTTATCACAGTTTATTATTCTGTTGTGTATGCAACAAAGAAACAGATTATATTTGATGGCTCGGATATTCTAATAATTATTTTCTTTTGCTTATTATCTTTGATGGTCGTGTTTATGCTACTTTATATCAATTCTAAATTAAACTCATTCTCTAATGCTCTATCTGACATATCCAATAAAATTGATATATCAGAAGAAAACATGATAAATTTAGAAAGAACTCTTGACAATTTCTATATATTGTGCTATATTAACAATGGAAGCAAATAATTCCATAAAATAACATAAGGAGATATTGTTATGAATATTCCACTAAGTTTGTTAATTTATAATCCGATTGAAGCGTATACATTAATTTTATTGGGCGATATTATTACAGGCAATGATACGAAATTTAACAAGAAGAGCATTGTGGCTTTATGGGTATTTGGAACTGTTAATTTTGTGATACAGTTTTTGCCAAATTTAGTATATGGTGAAAACTGCTTCCTTTTTGTTTCTTTTATTTCAAATTATTTAATTATACCAGTATCAATGCTATTTTTCTATAATTTGGTTTCTTTTAAAATTAATTATTTTACTTGTTTAATGTGTCAAATAATAAATTGTTTGTTTATATTAATTATAGTAAGTATATTTAATAGTATTGCATATTCTTATAATTTGTTTTGTCCTGCAAACAGATTTCATGAGTTTATTTCTAATTTTGTAATATTCTTCATGCAAATCATGTTATATACTATTATAAAACATAGGAGATTTTACTATGAAAAATGTTGTAAAAATCATCGCAAATAATTCTGTTGAGAAGGCTTTTACATCTTTTAATTATTATCAGCCTAAAATGCCAAATTCTCTAATGGAAAAGGCTATTAACGAAAATAAGAAGGAGAACTAATCCGACTTATATTATTATAGACATTATAGAATAATATAGGGGAGTCGGCTTGTTAGCTGGCTCCCTATTTTTTTGTAAATAAGGAATATTCTGTTATGGATATTTTTAGATATATTGAAGACATATCTTATAAACTCGGTTTAAAGGTTGCGAACTATTTCCATGAGGACAGTGATGGAATTGAAGAGACGCAATACGGTATGTTTGCTATTTTAAGCTTTTTGTTTGAATTTGGAACTGGGCTTATTATATCGCTTATTTTTGGATATGTCAAGTATTTTCTTGTATTTCAAATTACTTATTGTTTTCTACGTTCTGTTTGCGGTGGTGAACACTGTAAGACATTTGCTTCTTGTTGGGCAGTAACAAACATTATCTCATTTATTGGAAGTATGATGGCTATTTTATTATCCGTAAATAATATGTTTGTAATGATTGGAGTTATTATTACATTTCTGTCATCTGTTGATATGTTTTATATTATTCCAAAGCCAAGCGAAAATTCTCCTAGTAGAGGAAGTAGAGATATTGAGTTTAAAAGACGTTATATTAAGGGAACTTGTGTGCTAATTTTCTTATCTTGTATTTTGGTGTTTTTTAATATGCAATTTGTTTCTGCTTCTATTTGCTCTGCCTATATTATGTGTTATATTATGCTTTCCAAATATGGAAAGAAATTTATGAATATGTTTAAGTTTTAATTAATTAAAGACCAGAGGATAGAAACATTAAGCTGCTATCACCCATTGTTAGGAGATACAGGTTCTTTGGCTTGCCTGTCTGGTCTTTATTATTTATAATTGTAGTCGTACAATTGTGGGACGCTATAGGCTCTTTGTGTTCTATGATTGTAGGTATCTACAAACTATAAGAGTTTGTAGTTTCCATTAAATAGCCTACCAGACTTAGTTACCAGAAATGATAACTACGATATTTAGGTTATGACACCCTCGGTTGACGCAACAGACCGTCGCTCTGTCGTATATATTTAAGTTAGGTTGGAGTAATAGTAGCCTTGTGATATATACGCTAAAGCCTTTATATCATTGTCGAGTTGAGGTCGGAAAAGCTATGTGGTAATAGTATAGCAATACGCACAACCATTACATAAGTAATGGAGTTATTTTTACGAAAGGGGTGTCTAGTATGGTATATGTATTGAATATTGATGGACAACCGCTTATGCCAACTACTAGGCACGGTAAAGTCAAACATCTTCTAAAAGATGGTAAGGCTAAAGTAGTTAAGCGTTGTCCATTCACAATTAAACTTCTATACGAGACTCCTAATTGCACACAAGATTTAACTCTTGGGATTGATACAGGAAGTGGCGCAATAGGAACTGCCGTTTCTACCGATGATGGCGAAATAGTTTATATGTCGGAAGTAGTTGTTAGAAATGACATTACTGACAAAATGACTCAAAGGGCCAAATACCGCAGAAATAGACGTAGCAGAAAAACTCGTTATAGAAAAGCAAGATGGCTAAATCGCAAAAATTCAATTAAGAAGGATAGATTTAGTCCCACGATGGTAAGTAAACTCCATAGCCACGTTAAAGAAATAGAATATATCAAATCTATTCTCCCTATAACTACTATGGTCTTTGAAACAGGAACATTTGATACTTACCTTATGAAAAATCCAAGCCTTGTAAATGAAAATGTAAGACATTGGGGATACCAAAAAGGAACAAATTATGGGTTTGAAAATACCAAGGCTATGGTTTTAAATCGAGATAATTATACTTGTCAGTATTGCAAAGGTAAACATAAAGATAGTAAACTGGAAGTTCATCATATTGTGTTTCGCAGCAAACATGGTTCAGACGAAGAAAGTAATTTGATTACACTTTGTCATACTTGCCATAAGGCGTTGCATAGTGGTAAAATTAGTCTTAAATTAGAAGGTAAGGTCAAAGGGAATCTAAAATATGCTACACAGATGAATAGTATTCGTAAACAATTATTTAGAATCTACTCGGAAGCAATTGAAACTTTTGGTTATATAACAAAGGCAAATCGTCTAAAACTTGGAGTAGATAAAGAGCATTTTTATGACGCTTGTGTTATTGCAACACATGGAAATAAATTTAGCGTAAGATGCAATTTATACAAAAAGAAATGTGTTTCAGATGGGGATTTTCAACAGACTAAGGGAGTTCGTTCTGAGCAGCGCATTCCAACGTGTAAAATTCAGGGGTTCAGAAAGTTTGATAAGGTGAGATATTTTGGTAAAGAATATTTTATAAAAGGAAGGCTTTCTACTGGGTATGCAATACTTATGGATATAGATGGTAATAAATCCGATTTTTCTTATATGCCGAAAGGTTTTAAAACGCCTAAAATTATAAATCTAAAAAGATTAGAAGCTCGTTCATCGTGGATAGTAATTTTTAAATGACATAAAAATAATTGTACGACTATTTTTGTGAGGTGGTCGTATGATTATAAATGATTTAGCAACAATAGCAAATTCTGATTTAATATCAGGAGCTGCAAACATTAGTCAATTTATAAATGTCTATCAAGCGACTAAAGGTGCGACATCATCTCAGTTAAATACAGAGCTAATCAAGCAAAACCAGCATATTGAAAATAAACTTGACGAACAAACGAATATGTTGCTTGAAAAATTATTGTCTGAATTAAAGATTATAGAAGAACAAAATATTGAAATAATTAAACTTCTGGATGGTGGCGTCAAATGATTCTTAATACTAATGCAGAATTAGGTGGATTAGATGCTATTGGTGTTGCAGACACGATTATTGCTTCATTGTTATTGAATTATTCAGAGAAATCTTATAAGTTAAATCTTGATAACACCTCGGAAAATAAAAAGGTTATTTCTCTATTAAACGAAATAAATGAAAATGAAAAAACTATTATTTCCTTATTACAAGGAATAATAGAAGATAATAAGCATTAGTCTTGTCTTATCGGTAAAATAATCCAGACTGAAATAAACGAGTGACGGTTTTGACTCGTTGTAAAAATAAAAATTGACCGAGCGATGATTCACGATATGGAATAAAAGGGGTCAAAAATATTATAGAAAGTAGTGGGTATCAATGGATGTATTGCAAATTATTATTAATATTTGCTCTACTTTTGGTGTGTCTGGACTTCTTTTGTTCTTTGTGAAAAGGCACTATGAAAAGGAAGACGGGGCTTTAAAAGAGGAAAAACAGGAGAGAAGAGAAATTAAGGATGCGATTGATAAAATTGCTAAACAAAACGAAGAGCAGTATGCAATGATTGCATTTCAAAATGATAAGATAAGTTCTCTTTCTGATGACGTAAAGGCTTTAAGAGAACAAGGAAGTCAAAATTCTCAGGCAGACAGAGATATGCTTCGGGATGCTATGCTAAGAACATATCATAACTGTTATGAGGTAAAAGGATGGATTTCTGTTAATGACTTAGAAAGTTTTCAACATATGTTTGAGAGCTACACGGCATTACATGGGAATGGTATGATTCCGAGTGTGCGTGAAAAAATTATGAGTTTACCAACTATCCCTCCTGAGAACAAAACATAATAAGAAATACTTAAATTTAAAGAATGGAGGTATCCGATGTGATAGAACAAGAAATTACGTTGCTTACTAATGGTAGAATTTCTTTCCAGAAATGCGGGAATGGTCTACAGTTTGGATATTCTAAAAATCGTGGTGTATACAGTATAAAAGTAAAAACTTCTGGTGAATGGAATGGTTTAACGATTCGCGCATTTTGGCATATCCCGGACATTAAAGAGCCAATCACCTCTTTATTAGTAGACAATGTTATTAGAGTTCCTGCATTGGTTACTAGTTATAAAGGTGAGGGGAGGATTGTATTTGAGGGTTCCGATGGAGTCAAAACTGTAACGAGTGCAGACATTCGCTATTATGTAAACAAAAATAGCGGAACCTGTGACGGTACAATTCCAGAACCGGGAACGCCAGCTTGGCAAGAGCTTGTTGGCACTGTAAAGAAATATTCCGATACTGCTGTTGAAGCAAAGGAGTCTGCTAAAAAATCAGCGGATGAAGCAAAACAAGCTCTTGAAGATACAAAAGATGTAAAGAGTCAGGCTATTGAAGAAATTAATTCTTCAAAAACTGCGGTAATCGAAGAGATTGAGAACAAAAAAAATTTATCAATTGAAGAAATTAACAGTGTAAAAGAAGATGCAAAAGGAGAGCTAGAGACCCTTTGTGATTCTACCCGGGATTTTGCAAATCAGGCAAAAGAAGCCGCAGACAGAGCAAAAGCAAGCGAACTTGCCGCAAAAGACTCTGAATTAAAATCTAAAGAAAGCGAAAGACTGGCAAGTGAATACAAAAATTCAGCTAATGAAAGTGCAAACGCTGCATTAAAATCAGAAGAGAACGCTTCAATAAGCGAATCTAATGCGACCGAGGCAGCCAATAGAGCATTGATATCTGAAAATAATGCAAAATTATCTGAGACAGCCAGTGATAATAGCTCTAAAAAAGCATTTGATAGCGAAACAAAAGCAAAAGCATCCGAAATAAATTCTTCAAATAACGCTGTCAACGCAGAACACTCTGCAATAAATGCTGCGGCATCGGCTGATGCCGCAAAAGGCTCTGAGGACAAAGCAAAAACAAGTGAAATTATTAGCACAGCAAATACGGCAGAAGTAGCAAAAAATCTTGAAACAGTCAGGGATATTAAAGCCGAGATTGACATCTTAGACGCTAATGTGTCGGCTAATGCGGCAAGTTCAAATGAAAATGCGAACAATGCAAGAATCAGTGCGGAGGCAGCAAAACAATCTGAGACGAATGCTGCATTAAGCGAGGCGTCTGCTTTAGAGAGCAAAAATGCTTCTGCGGAAAATGCTGCAAAATCTCAAAATAACGCCTCTAACGCAAAAAATAGTGCAGATAGCGCAAAAGAAAGTGAAACAAAGGCACAAGAATATTCTAATTTATCTCAGTCCAACGCTAATGCTTCGAGTGAGTCTGCAAGTAATGCAAAAGCAAGCGAAGGTGCTTCAAAAAAGAACGCAGACGATTCTGCGGCTACCCTACAAGAACTGAAAGACGGAATTGCATCTGGAAACTTTAAAGGCGAGAAAGGTGACAAAGGCGACCCCGGCCCGGCAGGCAAAGATGCCCCGCAAATTGATGATACCACCGTGAACGACTCTGCCCCATGGAGCAGCAAGCACATCGTGGATGTGCTCTGCCCACCGATGGAGGAGACCGGAAACCCCGTGACGTGCTACCCGGTGGAAAGTTATCCGCTGGGGGTGACTGCCAGCTGGGAACCGACGCAGGAAGGCAGCGGTGACCCATCGCCTGACAATGTTCGCCCAATTAAGGGCAGGGACAGCGTGACAGTGGAGCGGTGCGGGAAGAATCTGCTAAAATTAAATGAACGAATTATCGACAAAGAAACAGTGATACTCAAAGAAAACGACCTTGTTTTCCTGTCAAAATGTTTTCACGGCAAGGACGTGACGCTCACATTTGCCTGTGACACGAAAGATATTGTTTTCTCGGACACAGCGGAAAAATGGAGAAAAAGAATCGGATATGAATGTCATGGTTTTTTGGACGATGGAACTGAGGTATGGTCTCTCCAATGCTGGCTGACTGATGGACAAGACAACCTTACAAGAAATGGAAAGCATAAAAAAACTGTTACTTTGAAGATGCCGAACATTGTGAAAGGCACGATTAACTTTTATGCTCAAAATATAAAATCCGGCACCTTCACAGCGTATGATTTTGGAATCTACGCGGGCGGCACATTGCCAGATAATCTTGCACAATACAACGGTGTATCTGTGCCACTAGCCTTCCCCTCCACCATCTACGGCGGGACGGTGGATGCAGTGAGCGGTGAGAGCAGTAGAACATGGCGAACTATTACTTTGACAGGCGAAGAAAGCTCTCATATTTATTCGACAATTTTCTATCTTGATTTCAATAAAGACAGTTCCTTTGTGGCAGAAGAACCTGTTGACTTAGCAACTGGCAAAAGCAGCCACTATCGCTATACGACATATGCGAATGATTCAGTAGGAGTCACATTAGATGGATATTCCGTGGTGTATTCCAGCAATGGCAAGTATCCTATATCTGATGAGGGTTTACGAGAATGGAAATCCTACCTCGCCGCCCAGTACGCGGCAGGAACACCTGTCCAAATCGCCTACAAGCTGGCAACTCCAACGCCTTTCACCGCAACCGGCGCACAGCCTATCTCTTCTCTGAGCGGCGTGAACACCCTAATGACCGACGCGAACAATGTAACCGTTACCGGCAGAGCAGACCCCATCAAGCGCATCACTGACCTTGAGGACGCTGTGGCATCAATGACCAACACATAAGGAGGTACATATGGCAATTAAATCCAAAGCCCGCCATGACCTGACGCTGCGCAGCATCAAGCGGGAAATTGCAGCAGGACGCGATGTTGCATACTGGTTGGATAAGGCGTACACCCATCTGGACAACGGCTTGTTGACCGAGGACGACATCGCAGAGGTGGAAGCCCTTGCGCAGGCGTACTACGATGCGCTAGACGCGGAGGACAAGGCGAACTCTGAACAGCAGCAGACTCAAAGGTAATAGGAGAAGCCATTAGGGAGCTAAAGTCTTCTTGCGTTACTGGAATTTTACAATCTAAATTTGGAAAGATAATGTTGACTTATGCTGACGGTTATACATCCGAGATAGTGATTTATGCCGTTCTTGCATAATTTATAAATAGTTGTTTTAATTAAACACATATTATACATTTTGTTAAATTATAGAATCACTTTTAACAAATAGGTGATTATTATGACGGTAAATGAATCGAAATTTATTATTCAGAAATTAATCAAGTATTCTATGGAAGAACTTGAAATGGCAGAACATTATCAAAAAATGATGGCCCACATGGAGGATTCTTCTGCGTTCTCTAAATTTAAAGAATTTGCGAACCAAGAACTTGCTCACCATGAATACGATTTTTCAATGGCAATGTCTATGGCACAGAAACTAAAAGATGAAAATGAGATTGCAGATGTGGACGAGTTTATAAATGGTATTTATAAGCAGAATCAGACACATTGGAAGGAAAAGATTGTTTGGAAAATTGCAAACGCAAAGCCAAAAACCTCTCGTTAAATGATGCTGGGCGAAGGGACTAGAGGTCGTTAAACAGCGACGATAAATGTTAAAGGTGTTGGAATAATACCACGGTATTATACAGTATCTTTGATTTTAAATGTTTATTGCTATGGCAACTATCCATGAGTAGAAATGCTTGTGGATAGTAACGATGGCAATAAAGTCATCGTGGAATTAAAGGAGTCATTTGGAGTGAAAGGAGTACACATGGAAGATAGTCTACTTAAATGTAAAGACGAAACCGATAAGGAATATGGTTTGCGTTTAGCTATGAATAAAGACATCTATGGTATTAGCTGGACTAAGATTTGTGACCTTATGTTTGAAGCAACTGGCGTAAGAAAAGACGAAAGTGCTTATCGTAAATATTATATGGCGTTCCTTGATGGAGTTGATTATCAAAAGAATAAAGACCCGTCTGAACAAATGGACGAGTTAATGAATAAAGAGCTAGATATTAAATTGAAAACTGTCAAAATGCGTGATTATAGAGCGGCTCTCAACCGTGATGTTAATAAGATTGCTCGTTTTGATATGCTTAAACAAGATATTTCAGACTATGTTATTAAAAACCATTTGGAGTTTAATGATAATAAAAGTAACTTTTCATCAACCGAGAAGAGCGCTATTTTATGCCTATCTGATTTCCATTATGGTATGGTAACTGATAATTATCTTAATAAATATAATCCTGAAATCTTCCATAAGCGCATGACCAAACTTTTTGACGCAGTTGTTAAGAAGATTTATTCTGAAAAGATTGGTACTCTGTACGTTATTAATTTAAACGATGCTATTTCTGGATATATTCATAATACTGTTCGGATTGAGAATCGTAAAAATGTTATTGAACAGGTAATGGAAGTTTCTAATGCTTTGGCAGAGTTTCTAAATGGGCTTTCTCAACATTGCAATATTGAATACTATTCTGTTATTGATAATCATTCTCGTTGTATGGCTAATAAATATGATAGCTTGCAAAATGAAAATTTTTCTCTTCTTGTTGACTGGTATTTGAAAGCAGCTCTACGTTATGTCCATAATATTCATATTAATGATAATGAACTTGATAATGATATTCTAACGTTCAGTATTTATAACTGGAATTATTTAGGTTCCCATGGAGATAAAGATAGCATTCATGATATAGTTCAGAATATGACACTTCTAACCCATAAGTTCTATGATGCAATGTTTATCGCACATAAACACCATGTAGAGTCTAAAGAAGTTGATGGAACTATGGTTTTTATGAATGGTTCTCTTTGTGGTACAGATAATTATGCTAAATCTTTGCGTATTACTTCTCACCCTTCCCAGACTATGTATATTGTCACTCCTGATAATCCTTATGAATCTATAAATATTATCCGTTTGGACTAAGGTGGTGGTTACATGGCTATTGCTAAAAAAGGAAAACAAATCGGAGAAGAGACGAAAAAGAAACTGATTTGCATTAGTTGTGGCTGTGGAGTTCAAAATAATTTCAATGCCACAAAAGATGAATATCATAAGTTCTTTAATAAGATACCATATTGTAAGGATTGTGTCAAGTCTATTTATAAAGGATACTTGGTAAAATACAACGGCAATACAAACCTCGCTATTTATTTTACTTGTAGGAAAATTGATATTCCGTACATTCATCAAGCGTATTTGGCGGCTATGAAAGAATCTCAGAATGAAAACTCTGTGTTAAATGGAGAAGAAAACCTATTGCCAATTTATCTAAAGAATCTTGCATTCGCAGATAAAAATGGTTGGGGTTCGAGCTTTGACGATTCTCAAGGCGAAAATAATATCGAAGGTCTTAGTAACTATGATGTTTATACAAAGATTAAACGTCCCAAGAAAGTTACTGGCGAGCTTGACGATGACGATAATTATGAAGATATTGAATTTAGTACAGCATATTTGCAAAGTGTATGGGGAAGGTTTGATAATGATGACCTAGCATATCTTCAAAATGAATATATGGATTGGGAATCTAAACTGGGTCAAATTGATACTAAAGATATTGATGTTATTGTAAAGCAAATCTGTCATACGACTCTTCAAATTAATAAAGCTCGTGAAAATGGGCAAGATGTTACAAAAATGATAAACTCTCTAACATCACTTATGAATAATGGCGGCTTGCTTGAAAAGCAGAACAAGGCTGTTCAAAATTCTAAGGTTGTTGGTCAGCGCATTGAGGATATTGAGACCTTTAGACCTGTTAAGAAGGTTGACCCTGAATTAGCTGATGTTGATAGCAACCAAATGCTATTCGATGCGTTTGTTGGTTGTACAGCAAGAGCTTTGGGTAAGAATAATAAATATGTTGAAAGATTTGAAAAAGAGTTTGAACCTTATAGTATTGATATAATTGAAAACGGTAAGGCTCAACTTCTTGGAACGGAGGGTGATGAAGAATGTCAGAATCAGACAAAATCGTCATCCGAAGATTGAAAAAGAAACGTGTTACGCTCCAAGAACAATACAATGAAAACTTTGAAGCATGGGTGGGATATTGGAGGGCAAACCCTCAAAGATTTATAACTGAATACCTAGGCTTACCACTGTATGATTTCCAAAAGGTTTTAATTTGGGAAATGAATAATACTGCGAACTATATATTTATAGGTAGTCGCGGAATTGCGAAGTCTTCTCTTACGCTAGACTTTTGTTGTCAAATGGCAATTCTTTATCCCGGTCTCAAAATCCTTGTAGTTTGTCCTGTTAAATCCCAAAGTAAACAATTTGTCAAAAAGATTTATGAATATATGCGTATGAGCAAAAATCTTGAGCAAGAAATCAAGATTGATGAAATAAAAATTGGTGTTAATGAATGCCAAATCCCATTCAAAAATGGTTCTACAATTTTTACTGCAACTTACGGTGAAAATGCTTTGGGCATTCGCGCCCACATACTAATCGTTGACGAATTTGTTCGTACAGAAAAAGAAGTTATCACTCGTGTCTTTGACCCAATGCTTTCAGACTCAAGAAAACCAAGATATCTCGATTTAACTCCTGCGCAAAGAGCAGAAGAATATAAACATGAAGAGTTAAGAAAGGTTTATCTATCTTCTATCAGACGAGCAGATGAATGGTCTTATAAAACTTTTGAAGACTATGTTGATTGGATGACGGATGGGAACAGAGATTACTGTGCGACTGTCATTAGTTATGTATTGGGCGTAAAGAATGGATTTATTAGTAAAAAGAAAGTAGAAGATACTTTTAAATCCAATCTTGAAAATATGAATATTTTACAGGCTGAATACAATGGTATCCCTGAACGTGGTACTGGTAACTCTTATTTTACATATAAAATGATGGATAGAGTCAGAACTAACTCTAAAGCATTCTGCTGTATGTCTGATGAAGAATATATTCAGTATAAAGATTGTAGAGAAAAGTATCCATACTATCAAGAAAAACTACCTAATGAAATTAGGTTACTATGTATGGACGTTGCTGTTATTGAATCTAGCAAGAACGACAATACTGCATTTTTTATTATTAGGTTAATTCCTGATAGTGGAAGATATACAATTATTGTGCCATACGCAGATAGTATGCACGGTCTAAACTCAATTGCTCAAACTAAGAGAATGAAACAATTATTTTATGAGTTTGAATGCGATTACATGATACTTGATACACAAGGCGTGAAATGCTTGCGCCAATTATATAGTAATATATAATTAAGTATTGCGGAAAAAACTGGAAGGCTGAAACGCTAATCAGAGTGGAAGTTATATAATAATATATATAACACACGCAACGCATAGAGATTGAAACTATTTATAGAATATAACATCTCCAAGAGTCCGCAACTCCTATTTAAATTTAGGATGAAAAGATATGCTGAACTAATACGAATGGTAAGTGTTAGAATTTAGAGATAAAAAGCTCTAAAGATAACAAATGAGGTATTTCTATTTTTGACTACGCTACCACGGAAACCTATGATGAAAACCGTGGCGTTACTTACCCTGCATGGACGGTAGTTAACCCAGAAGATATTAAGATGGTTAACCGTACAATTGATAGAAATGCAGTCCCCGTAATTTATTCTGTTAAAACTCCAATCCAGTTGAAGTCTGCTATGTTCAGTAATATGCGTGATTTGATTACTGATGGACGAGTTAATTTACTTGTTGATAGTCAAGAGGGTCTTGATTATATGATAAAAAACTATCAGTATTATAAGATTGAAGATGAGGATTTAAAGAAACGTCTTATGAATCCTTATGTACAAACTAATCGGCTTGTTGATGAGGCAATTAGTTTGGAACAGGTGGTTACTCAGGGCTATATTAACCTAAAGGAAAAAGCTGGGAATCGTAAAGACCGTGTTATGTCTTTGGCTTATGGTCTTTGGTATGCCAAGTTATTAGAAGACCAATACATTAATAAACAAGAAACCAACAGTTTATTAGACTGGACATTCTTTGGTTAAACTATAATAGAAAGGTAGGTGAGATGTTTGCCAAGAAAAAAGAAAGTTGAACAAGAAACATTATCTGAAAAACAAGTTAATGATGTTCTAAATGCGTATGATTATTTTATGAATTTCTCTGATTCTTATAATCGTAGCTATTATAGTGGCGGCGCTGATTATAATACGCCAGATACTATTAATAGAAGGCTAAAAGACATTAACTTAACACAAGTTGATACTACCGTAGCGGATATTGAAAAGGCTTTAAAGAACGCGAAGGATTCAGAGGAAATTCTTTCTAATTATGCACAGACGCTTGAGATTACAAATATGTCCTTTAAGCGTCTAACGCAATATTTGCCAAATCTGGCGGCATTTAACTTAACTTTTGACCCAATCAATGTCACAAAAGAATCTGAGCTAAAATCTAAAGAATTTAAGAAAGATTTAGCTAAAGTAGATGAGTTTTGTAACAAGTTCGATTATCGCACAGAATTTGCGACTGCTATGCGTCAGTGTTTTAGACAAGGTGCAATGTTTAGTGTTCTCCGTGATGAAGGAGACAAATATACTCTTCAAGAGCTTCCAAAACAATTTTGCAAGATTACTGGGCGTTTTGACTATGGTTATTTGTACGACTTTGATATGACATGGTTTCTAAATATGGATGGTGTAGATATTGATATGTACCCCACTATCTTCAAACGTATGCTAAATCGGATTCAAAAAAGCCATAACAAACCTTATGACCCTGCAAGGCGTTTGCAATCAAGAAATACTGGTTTTAATTATTGGCAACAGACTTCTCCTGAAAATGGGTTTTGGTGTTTTAAGCTCGACCCAGAACTAGCAACTATTTTACCTTATTATTCTGGTATTCTTGGTAATGCTAGTTTCCAGCCTGTTGTTAGAGGTCTACAACAGGATAAATACTTTATTGATGCTTCCAAGATTCTAGTTGGTATCCTTGGATTCAATAAAGAACAGAAGAGTGGTCAGGTTGCCAACTCTATCAATATGACACCTGAGATGATTGGTAAATTCTTAGGCGTTGCTCGTAAAGGGCTGAATAGCCAGATTGGCCTAGCTGTGCTGCCCACTGACGATGTTAAAGCTGTAGATTTTAGTATTTCAAATACCAATTCCGATGTTGACTATGCAAGCTCTGTTGTTAAGCAGAGTGTTGCGTCTAGTGAAGCACTGTTTGGAACTGAGAAGCTAAATAGTCACCAGTCTAAACTTGCGTCTGCTATTGATAATAATGTCATTGAAGCCCTGTATCCTGCTTTTGCTAATTTCATGGAGTTTTTCATTAACCAGCGAACCGAGAAATATAAATTCAAGATTCGTTTCCATGATGAAAATGTTCCAGACCAAAAAGCAGAACGAAAGGCACTATTCAATGATTTTTCTAAAATTGGATTTGTAGATATGCAGCTTGCTGCAAGATGTAATGATATGAACGTCTTTGAGTATGCAAGACATCTACAAATTTCTAAGAGTTGTTTTGATGTTAAGGGAATGGTTATTCCTCTAAATCAATATCTAACTCCCCCTGTTCAAACTAGAACTGGCACTAGCACAACAACAAAGCCACCAGAGAATCCTCTTACTAAAGGTAGCGTTGGTAGACCACCAAAACCGGAGAGTGATTCTGAGTCTACGGAAGCAAGTTGGGCTAGGGGTTCTAATGAACTCAAACAAGAATTTAACGAATAACCGAGGTGATATAATTGGCACTATCTAAAGAAGTAATTAAGGCTCTAAATAGCTCTAATGGTCTAACTCAGTCTCTAAATGTAGGTCAAGCTATTTCTGACGCTATTGATGAATGTGGCGGTTCTACTACCAATGTGCAGAACGTCACTAATGTAATTGATGCGCCTAAGATTGCGCACCACGATAAGCTAGATGGTAATGTTACAATTGCTACTCTAAAGAGCGCTTACAATTCTCTGGTGGACGACCTGATTAAGGCTGGCCTAATGGAGTAATAATATATGTTAAATTTTAATTGAATGGGGGTGACATGAGATTGGAGAATAAAAGTTTATATTTCACATTTGGTATTGACGACGTAAATGTTATTGAAGATGATGATAGGTTTGCTATCACTAAGATTCGTGCATTTGCAGAAAAAGAGAATAGTCATACTCAGCCAATTTCTTTTGATTCTCTTAAAATGACTGCTAATACTATTTATAATGTTCCTGTTGTGGTTGAGTTCACTGATTGGAATGATGATGGTATTGGCACTCACTCTAAGGCAGAAATCCCGGTTGGGTTTGTTTACTCTGAAAACAACCCTGTCACCTTTGAATATGATGAAGAGCGAGACAAGAATTTCTTGACTATTAAAGCTCTTATTTGGAAAAACTATTCTAAAAATATTGTTGATATTATTCATAGTTCCAATGACAGAAAGAAAGTATCTGTTGAAATGACTACTACTGATTATCAAGATAATGGCCCATTTGATAAACCAGATGTTTATAGCTGGAAATATCAAGCTATTACTATTTTGTCAGACCAAGTTGCAGAGGCTTGTAAAGGAAGTAATGTTCAGCTTATGAAATTCTCTGAGGATAAAGAAAATTATATTAAAGAAAACTTTGCTGACAAAATTTCTATTGATAATTCTAAAGAAGCAGCTACAAGTGGCGAGTGGTCTAATCCCGGTCAGAAGCTATTCAAACCAATTACAGAAGCGTCTAACGCAAAGTCTTTGCTAAAAGAAGCGTATTTAATTGGTGATTTCTCCGACAATGAGTACGAAATTACGAAATTCAAGTATCCACATCACATTGTTCGTGATGGTAAACTTATTGTTCATAAAGATGGCTTGCAGTCCGCATTTTCTAGGGCTGCACAGCAGGGAATTGTTAAAGGAGACGTGAAGTCCCACTTGCTGAAACACTATCATGAGCTTGGTTTGGATACACAAAATTTTGCAGAATTTGGTTTCTCGCAAGATGAGTTCAATCAGTATTTTGCAGAAGATTATAAACAGGACGAGGGTGAAAACGTGGAAGAAGAGAAGAAAGTAACAGAAGCCGAAGTTACTGAAACCAAGAAGGAAGAGGAAACTAAGGTGGAGGAAGCGGAAGCAGCCAAAGAAAAGACCGAGGAAAAGGTTGAAGAGGCTTGCGAAACCGAAATGGGTCGTGACAAGAAAATGGCTGACGATGAAGACGATAAAGATGATGATTCCGATGAGCGTCATGATGAGTCTGACAAGGACGATGAGTCTGATAAGGAAAATATGTCTCTTGAAGAAGCTATGTCTGAAATTTCTAATCTGACTACTGAAAATGAAAAGCTAAAAAAGGATAATGAAGCATATATGGCTAAATTTGAAGCCATGTCTGATTATGATGAACTAAAGGCTTTTAAGTTTGCAGCAGAAGAAAAAGAAAAGCAAGAAGCTAATATGGTTAAAATGTGTGAAGTCCTAGACGAAATCTCTGAAAAGGGCGTTGAAATGTCTGAGGATGAACGTAATGCTTATATCGCTAAATTTAGCGAATATGATAGTGTAGCCGCATGGAGTAACATGGTAAAAGCCGCAGAGTTTGACCGAGTTGGTGCTCCCTCTGGCAACATTCACAAGATTGGTCTACCTTATGGAGAGAAGAAGAAATCTACTGGTTCCATTTGGGATAATTAAAAATTATTAATTTTAGGAGGAAATTTTACTATGTATGATGTTCTAATTAAGAGCGGCTACGCGGCTCTAAATGTTGATAACTGGAACCGTACTGTCGTATGCGAAGAGGACGTACCCAACGGTGCAGTTTTTGCTCTAAGTGAGTATTCTACCGATGCTGATAGCAAGATTGTTTGGAAGGCTGGCAAGCCTGCCGCAGAAGCAAAGAATCTATGGATGGCATCTAGCCCAGAAGTCGTTATTACTACTCTACCCGATGGCACTGAGCTAAAGGGTATTGACAATAATATCCGCGACTTCGTAAATATCAAGGGTCATCCTATTGATGCTTTCAAGCTAATTGAAGACGATGTTCTTACTATTGTTCCTAGCACAGCTAATGCAACTGCAATGGCTACTGCAAAGTTCCTAATTCCTGATACTACTAAGTTCGCCCTAAAGGCAAGCACTAAGACTGCTCCTACTGCTGGTATGTATCTAAAGGCACTGGGTGCTACTACAGCTCACATTGGCGATGGCAACCTAGTCAAGAAGGCAGTTACCGCTTACAAGTTTGTTGTCTGCGTAGCTTGATGATATTTTAAGAAAAGGAGAATAATACTATGAATGAGAAGACTCTAGCTTTCTCCGGCGATATGACTGCCGAAGTAAAGATTAAGGATTATTTTAATGACTATGCAAAGCAGCGTGGTCAGTATGATGGCTATGTTGATACCTCTATCTCTTTTGCAGAGAAGGAGAAGAAGATTAACGACCTACTGATGGCAGAAGTTAAAAAGCTATCTGGTCTGGATTTTAACAATTCTTTTGCTTCCATTGAGATGATGGCTAAGAATCCCACTTTCCAGTGGGCTTACATGGCTGTAGTTAATGCGGCTATTGACATGGTTCTACCTGACTTTGTAGACCGTACCACCAGTGTTTACACTGAAATGCGTAATGGTGCTATTGGTGATAGCTTCAAGTTTGATGTTGAATCTAACGATTTGTTCGTTGTATCTAAAGCTGGTCGGAATCAGCGTAATACTGAGTTCCAGCGCGAAGATATTGGTCAGCGCTCTATCATTCCCTTCAATCACAATATCTCTGTTTCTTCCAATAAGTATAAGGCTCTGTGTGGTAAGGAATCCATCGCTCGTTTCCTGATGAAGGCAGTTCTATCTATGGAAGCAGAACTAACCAAGGAAATTGCTCTAGCATTTGCTACCGCCATGGATGATGTTAAGGATAATGGCGCAGAGGCTCTACACGTTGCTGGTCTAGCGGATAAGAGCGTTATTAAGCTAATTCAGACTGTCTCTGCTTATAACCGTGCCCCCGCTATTCTAATGGGTACTATGAGTGCTGTTCATGACCTACTGCCTCAGTCTGCTAATCTGCGCATGATGGTTGATTCCGATTACGTTCGCGTTGGCTATATTTCCAACATTTATGGTACTGACGTAATGGTTATGCCTCAGTATGCCGATTATGCCGCTGCTGACCAGTACAAGCTGGCTCTACCTGATGATAAGATTTATGTCATCAGCCCCTCTGCCCAGAAGCCTGTTAAGCTGTGCCTAGAGGGTGCTACCACCTCTAACACTGTTGATAGCAATGCAGATGCAGACCTAACCACCAATACTACCATTAACAAGAGCTGGGGTATTGGTGTCATCACCAATGCTATTGCTGGTGTCATCACTGTCGGCTAATTGCTTGTTAAATTTTGAATAATTACCCTACTCTTTTGGGAGTAGGGTATATATTATTCATAAGGATTGAAAGGGGTATGAAATGGCAACCAACACAGAGAGAATTGAAAACCTTGAAAAAGGTATGTCAGAAATGCAGGGTACGCTTGGTGAGATTCTTGCTACACTACGCGGTTTTTCTACTTCCTCTGCTCAAAATGAATCTGTTACAGTTGTACACGAGGATAGCCCATCCGAAGAAGATTATACAGAACCAGAGGACGGAAAGAGCATTCGTGTTCGCAGTCTGTTTAATGGGACTCTTAATCTTACTTATGGGGACAGACGCTTTGTTACTTTTAATAAGTACGGTGACGAAAATCGTGTGCTATATCGTGACTTGATTCAAATTGTGAATATGAATCATAAGTTCGCAGAAGAAGGATACTTTGAAATTGAGGATGCAAGTGCTGTTTATTTTCTTGGTATGACTTATGCTTATAATAATATTATTAAGTATAAGGATATCGAAAATATTTGCAGTTATTCCGATGATAAAGTGAAAACTCTAATTGAGAACGCAAGTGATTATCAGAAAAGCCTAGTAGCAAATCGCGTTGCTCATCAAATTGTTGATGGCAAGAACGTAGACTACAATAAGGTCAATTTGATTAACAAGTTGTGTTCCGTAGATATTAGTAAGCGTGCAGAGTCTATTCGCTCACTTGCTTAAATTATTTTAAATAAGAAAGGCGGTGAATGGGATTGAACAATATTAGTTTATTTAATAATGAAATAGAAAATAAACCTGTTGAAGAACCAGACGCTCCACCAGAGCAAACACAACCTTCTGGAACTAACTTTAATGAGATTTATAAACTATTTTTAATTTCATTACAAGATTATGAGCTAAAACGACTATTTAATGATAATCCAGAAGCAGCCGATGATTTGCTTATGTGCTTCTTACTAAGAGCCATTCCTCTTTTTATAAATTGTCAAAAAGATATTGAACAATATCATCAAAATGAATTAGGAGAATATGAATTTAACGACACATTGACATTAACAGAAAAGACTATTCTTTCAGATTTAATGGTTCAATGTTGGCTTGATTTTATAATTTCTGATACTACTCAACTTGGTGGTTTGCAAGATACTGACTTCAAGCGTGAATCCGCTTCTAATAATTTAAAAGAAAAAGCAAATTATGCTGACAGATGGCGTGAGAAAACAAATCAAAAAATTATTAATTACGGCCTGAAAAATACCCCATTTGCTGAGTGGGCGGTGGGAAATTATGGACTTTAATGGAATTAATTTTTCTGACAAAGAAATTCAAGAGTATAAACAATCTGTAATCAATAAATTATTTGCAATTCTTGGAATTTTTGAGGATTGCGAAGCTATAGATGATTATTCCGGGTATACTGCTTACATCAAGAGGTTAACAAGGGAATTTAACGGGTTGTACAATATGTTCGGTATTGTAAATTTCCTTTCTATTGTTAGTATTCTTGAGGGTTCGCAAGTACCCATTGAACATTCAGAGGTTAAACAGCTAGTGTTCCATTGTATCTCTCTGGTCAAAAAGGCTAGGTGATATATATGTCATACTATGATACTTTTATGAATGTTAATAAGCACCCTGCTCAAAGATGGAGAAATCAGCTTCAAGATACGGTTGATAAGGTCTTTGAGAATGCGTCTACTTGGTGGGACGACGTATGGGAAGAAAAAAAATTTGGTTCTAATGGTCTTGAAACAATTACAACAGACGAAGAAAAAAGAGATGAGCTATTTAATAAAATAGATATCAGAATTACATCACTTGTTGATGCCAAAACCGGGCAGCGTGTAAACGATGACTATAAGAAATTAATTTACAAAGATTTAGATTATAGGCCAAAGCTAGGACAGAGATATTTCTTTGATGATAATATCTGGATAATTTACTCAAGGGATAATATTCGCAAGAGTTCATCTAGTGCTTATGTTAGACGTTGTAATAATACAATCAATACTCTAGCAGAGGACGAGAAAACAATCCATCGTGAGCCATGCTATATTGAGTATAAAATTATTGAAGACCAAATTTCCACATCGGAAGTTATTGACGTAGCTAAAGATAAAATTGAAGTTGTTTGCCAGTATAACGATTGGACAAGTCAGTACAGAATTAATACTCGTTTTATGTTAAATGGTGTAACATATAAGATTAGACAGTTTGTCAATTTCTTAAATATGAATACGTTCCAAGATAATCCGGGCTTGCTAAAATTCTATGCAGACTTTGAAAATTACAATGTCGCAGACAATCCCGAGAATGACTTGGCTAATGACGATAAAGAACCAAAAGAGCCGGAAGAATTTACTATTCTTTTAAATGGCTCGAAAACGTTTGTTCTTGATGGCGATAACTATACGTTTGAGTGCAACAAGGATGAAACAGTGTCTAAAGATTATTATTCTTTCACATTCACAAATAACAGTTTCAAAATCAAAAACCATCATCAAAGTACCAATCCGCTTATTGTGAATTGTTACCAAGACGGCGTACTAATAAAAACGTTTAATATTAAATTAGGAGGTGTTATATAGTTGTATTACGAAGAGCTTAGTCCTATCGTTTTCGCAGTTATTTATAACAGACTTCTAAGAAGTGAACGTTTGGTTAGGTTGTTGACTTGTTACAAGCGAAATACTTCTCCTTATCTTGATAAATCTTTTGACAAAGAGATTGATAGAATTGGTGGCGTAAATAATCTCGTTTATATGGGGCAAGACCTAGATAAATGCACAGACGTCCATATTTATCCACTAGAGCATATTCCTGACGCAAAATTAGACCAAAAGACATATTTAACTGTAACACTTAATGGTGGGTACACCACAGAGGTCGCACAGTATAAAAAAGTTGTTGTGTGTGTTGATGTGGTAGTTCACGATGAGCAAAGCGTTATTCTGTCTGATAATCCCGACTATCCGATAGCTTATCGTCTTTACGATATCGTGCATGAAATTGATGCAATCATTAATGACAAAAGGCTGGAAGACTTTTCTCCCGGACGTATGAGCCTAATAGGATTTCAACGTCGTTATTATAATGGTTATTTTAATGGTTTGCAGCTTCAATATCAACTAACACTAAACAGCACAATTGGTTGTGATGGTGGTTCTACAAATCTACTACCTAAATTTATTCTAAAAAATTGAACGCTTTACAGTTGTATAGCGGGAGACCGCTAAAATTAGCAGAAAACGTATATGTAGAACACCCAAAAGTTAATAAATTATTTAGCGACGATGTGGGAAAAGATGTCTATAGTGAATATATGAAAAATCTGACTCTTATTATTACGCAGTCGAAAGACATTGCTGATATTTTATGGGTTGAAAATAAGATATGGTATGAAGATATCAAAAGCGAATACGAGTTTTTCATTCAAGAATGTCTAGCGGATAGCACATCAAATAATGTTTTTATTAGAGATGGTGAACTTGTCTCAGAAAAGGACGAAGAGTGTATCGTTATCAATAATGATATGTCTAATGCGCTTAATTACTTTTTAAATTTGGATGGTAAGTGGATTGTACTAGGCAGAACCATTGGAGGAAACACACAAATATTCCTTTTGAGCGTTAAATGTGAAAATGATAAGTTATATATAGAGTCTGATTCTGTTAAATTTAACGAACAGACTTATCATATATTGGTAGAATATTTAAAAGATGTAAATTGGATTCATCCTAAATATGAATTTCTTAAAGGTGCCACCAAAAAAGCGAAAAAAATAATCTTACAAAGGAACTATGAAGAAAGAGAGTACGAGGCAAGAAAAAATAAAAGCAGAGATAAAGAACAAGAAGATTTTCAATGTATATTATCTTGTCTCGTAACTTTTAAAATATTTTCATACGAAGAACTTTTCAGCAAACCAATATATGTGATTTACGATTCGTATTTTAGATATATTCAAGCTGACAATTATAGAAATACAATGGATGCTTTACACTCCGGGTGTATTGATACAAAGAAAACCCCGATTGATATAAATAAAATTCATTGGTCTTCTATTATAAATAATGAAAGTTAATTATTTAAGGAGGAAATAGTTATGGCAAAAGGAACACCTAAGAACTTTGTTATTCAACAGGTGTATGAAATTCTAATGCAGAAGCCATCTGATGAAAGCATCATTGGATACTTAAAGCATTGCAAGACTTCTAGCATTGAGAATACACAAGAGATGGTGTACCCTAGTGGCGGCAAGGGTAACTCCTATATCGGTCGTGGCTTTGGGCACTCAAAGCACGCTACCTTTAATATTGAAAGTGCAACTTGGAATACTGATGTGCTTGCAGCACAGAATGGTACTGACGTTGTTATGGGCGAGACCACTTATACTAAGTATGTTCAGATTGACCTAAAGGAAGGTACTACTGAGTATGAACTGGAACTGCCAGCAGTAAAAAAGACCGGCGCAACTCTGTATATCGGCACTATTTATGGTACTCAAAAAGATGGTGACTATATAAAGGTTTTAACCGAGGATAGCGCAGCCTCTACTGGCAAGTTTAGTTATACCGCAGAGGTTACTACTAGTCCCGCTAAAAAGGCTAAGATTACTCTTGACGATAGCGATGTAACTGCAATGATTGGAACTCTTGGCTGTACTAAGATATCTATGGCTTATACCATTAAGTCTAAGGCAACAGCACAGCGTATTAATATCAAGACTAATACAATGCCCGATACCGCACTAGTAACTGCCTATGGTCTAGTTGCAGATATTTGTGATGGTAGCTTGTATCCCTGTATCGTTCATGGCATGGCTCAGATTGATGGTAACTGGACTTGGGATTTAACTGCTGACGGAGGCCCAGCCGTGCATAATATCTCTATGGAGTTTGTTGCTGGTTGTGAATCTGACGACCTGTATTCTATTATTATTGATACTGACGAAGAGTAATTCTTTACAATTAAATGTAGGTAACGTATTAACGTTACCTACATTTTCTATATTTAAAATTTTATGAAAGGAGGATTTTATGGCTTATGATGTAAGTAAGAAAATAAACGTAGGTTTGGCAAAAATATATGTTCATCTTACCGATTCTCTATACCTCCGAAAAATTGATGCACAAAAAGAGTATCTTTCCTTATCTGGTGGTACTCTGACAGGTGATACAACATTAGATAATAGCTCATTGTATCTCAAGAAAAATTCCAATGTATCTAAATTTAGTCAAAACTCAAATAATAACCTAGATATTTATAGTGATAAAAATATACAGTTCAGTACAAATGGTTCTACCTATTTCGTTGCAAATCCAAGCTATATATCTTTAGAAAATAAGCACAATAATGTGTCTGTCGAACTTGTAAACGAAGACGGCTCTGGTTCTCCTTATGGTGGGCTTACAATTTACAGTACCAAAAACGGAGTCCCTGAGATGACAAGTGCCATTAGCTCTGGCTATATAAATGAAACTCCGTACCAAGATTTTACAGTTGAAGATGGTGGTCTTTTTTCTTGGAATGTCGTTGACGGAGATAATATAAACGGCGTTGCAAAGATTGACAAGGGTGGATTGACGTTATCAAACCCAGACTCAACTTCTGGTAAGTTTTCTATGCTTAAATTTGAGAGTGGAAACAATGGATTTGTATCTATATTTAGCCCAGAAGAGAATACGCTGACACTATCTGCTTCGGATTGTATTATGCTAAATAATAATCTGGGCATTTCCGATACGGCTGTTATGTTATATCAAGAAAACAAAATTCATTTTGATGGAGGTCACGATAATGGTGTGGTTATGTACAGTAAAACAGGGTCACACGAACTAAGTATCGACTTAGAAGATAAGCATTTTGTGATTAACAAAGATGGGTTTAGCGGAAACGCAAATACAGCAACATCGGCATTGAAATTGTCCCAAGAAAGAACTGTAAATGGTGGCACGGACATCATGTTAAATTACAAATATGATGGGAGTAATGATTCTGAGGCAGAAGTAGGTTTTTACGCTTGTAATGCAAAAGTTGGCAATCAAAATAACTATCCATATCATCGTATTGCAAGAATTGACCTGACATCGGAGAATTATAAAGATTGGTCAACAACCCTATACATTTCTCAGGGATATCTCGGTGGAGGCTTTGGCATTTGTAGAATTGCGATGAGAACTAATGGTACTGGCGCTAGGTCTGGCGTTGAAGTAAAATGGCTTGCAAGAAACAATCTCTCTACAGACTTCGTTCAAATTGCGGTTGATGATACTATTAATGCGACATACGCAGATGTGTTTGTAAAGATTGAATCTTCTTATGCATCTACTACAATCAGAGCTTTTGCGTCTGAATCTCGTGGGTTTATCAAGAGAACATGGGTTCTCGTTGAATCTGAGGAAGTGGACAACACTACAGAAGATTCTAAAAATGGCTCTGTTGAATGTTATAAATCAATTTCCGATGCTGGAAATGAAATTCATAATGCACAATATACAGCTATTATAACCGGAAGTGATACGATGGCTGAGAGGGCAAATCGTGACTCTAACGGGCAACATATAGCGTCTACTTATATTACAAAGATTGAATTGTCTGGCGAAAATACGCTTAAAATTACTTATGGAGACGGTCACCATGATACGGTGGTCGTACAATAAATGGAATATAGGAAGGGGAATTTATTATGATGGAAGCTATGACTCCTGTTATCGTTAATCTGGTTCGTATTGTTATTGCGGGCGGTTTCGCACTGCTTTGCAAATCTATTATCCCTGCTGTAACCCCTTGGTTGAAGCAGGTCGGCCTATATCAGGTTATCCGTTACTTTGTAAATGCGGCTGAAAAGATGGCTGCTACCAACCAGATTCCAAAGGAAGCAAAGAAACAATGGGTAAAAGATATCCTCGCAAAGGTCGGTATTGAAGACAACGAGATTGTAGATGCTCTTATTGAGGGCGCTGTCGAAGAGCTAGACAATCAGAAAGGTAAAGTTGGGGACGCTTTTAATAAGTAATTCCTTGTTAAATTTAAGGGACAAAAATGAAACATAATAGAATTTGCGCTTATTGTGGACGCTCTTATTATGTTTGTCTGTCTTGCGTTTCTGTTGGTTCATATAAGAACTCCTATTGTTCTGAGGATTGCTTTCGCAGAAGCGTAATGGACAATAAGGGCTTTCAACCAATAATTATAGAAGGAGAAGAAATGAAGACTTTATTAAGAGGCAAACTCGCCAACTCTGATATCTTTGTTGATATTGTAGGCTACGACTTAGAGCTTGGTAAATTTGATTGCCATGATGGGATTACTCGTACTCCTGGCGATTTTAGATATTTCGTTGTTCCTTGTGATGAAATGAAAAACATCAACAAGTATGTGTCTGAATTAAACGAGAAAAAGGCTAAGACTTCTGGTCGTACTTCTACCCAGAAGAAGACTGAAACAGAAAAGCCGAAGCATGAGATTAAGCCTTAAATTGTAGAATACTCGAAAATGAGCTATTTATCCGTATATTTATGGATTTTTAGCTCATTTTCATTTTTAGATGTATGACAATGAAAGTGAAATTTTATTGCTAAATAAAGTTCTGTAAACATGGGGATTTTTAAGGGTGGGTTGTGGTTGTTTACAGGATTTCGGATTGAAAGGGATAAAAATATGGATAAATGTTTCAAAATGTATATCAAAGATGTTACACACGAACAGCTAATTGGTGTATATGACTCTAAAAATTTAAACGTGAAGAGTTTATATACATCTGTAACAAATGATGAAAATAGTTTTACTCTAACTTTTTCAGACGACCAACTTGTTGAATATCTACAATTTAACAAGAATATTATGCTACGGTTTATTATCATTTATGAACAGTATTGTTTTAATCTGCCCGACCCGATGTATCGTCTTGAAAAGTATAGCACAATCAATTATTATCTGTCAAGAGATGATAACCCAGCAGATGAAAAATATTGGGAATTGATGCTAAATAATGTCGTAAAAAGTAATCGCAACGAATATTTCTTTACTGAAAATGGCAGGAAGCCGGAGATTAACATTGATGAATGTTGGAAAGATTTTTGAACAAAAGTTCAAAGAGAGTATTCCTAAAGATGTGGCAGTAATTAGACTGCATGATAGCGCAAGTGGTTTTGGACAAGATAGTAGGTCAACAAGATTTTCTATGAAATCTCCGTTTGACTTTATCTTGTTCAAAACTCCTTGTATGTATTGTTTAGAACTAAAATCAACAGACAAGAAAAGTTTTTCTTTTGAACGTGAGAAACCAACGAAAGAAAATCCTACTAAACGAGAAATTCATTGGCATCAAATTCAAGCTCTTACTGAGTATAATAAATATTGTAATTGTATATGTGGTTTTGTGTTAGACTTTAGAAATGATGGAACTTATTTCTTGAGTATCAAAGATTTTAATAAATTTAAAGAAGAATCAACTAAGGTTTCAATAAATATTCAGGACTGTATTGCGCATGGTGCTGTTCAAATAGATAAAAAATTAAAAAAGAAATATTATAGCTACGATGTGGCAAAGTTATTAGATAAGATTGGAAGTGACGAAATTGGGAAGAAGAACCGTATATAATAGGATTTATACAGAAGAAATTTGGGCAAAGGTTAACGAAGACAATAAAAACTTGTTGAAAGATTATCTTGCATATAAGACTACTGGCGGTCGTTCTCCACAGACGATTTATCAATATGAACAAATGATTCGTCTGTTTTTCTGTTGGAATTATTTGCATAATAAAGACACGTTCTTTGTAGATTTGAAGAAGCGGCAACTCGTTAGTTTCTTTAATTACGCAATCACAGAAATGGGATGGTCTAGTAATAGAATCTCTACTATTAAATCATCTCTATCTTCTATGTCAGATTATATTGAAAATGTTCTTGATGATGAGTTTCCTGATTTTAGAAATATTGTTGTCAAACTGGAAACTCCTGTAAAGCAGACTGTTCGTGAAAAGACTGTTATGAGCGAAGAGCAGATTCAAGATTGTCTTGACAAACTAGTTGCTGCTAAACGATATCAGGCTGCTTGCTATCTTGCACTTGCCGTTAGTTGCGGTGCGAGAAAAGCAGAGCTTATTCAGTTTAAGACAAACTGGTTTACTGATGAAAATATTGTTTATGGCTGTATGTGGAAAACACCTGAACAGATTCGTACTAAAGGGCATGGTAAACAGGGCAAGTTGCTCTATAAGTTTACCTTTATTAAGTCATTTAAACCATATTATGAGATGTGGATGAAATATCGTAAAGAAAATAATATCGAAAGCGAATGGTTGTTTATTGTGAAAAATGATGATGACACTTATCGTCAAGCAAGTATTTCAACAGCAGATAGTATTTGCAGAACAATCTCAGCCTTTATGAATACGGATTTCTATAGTCACTGCTGTAGGCATCGTTACGTTACTATGATGAAAGAATCTAAACTGCCAGACGATGTTATTATTGCTCTTGTGGGCTGGGAAGCTGGGTCAGGAGGGGCTATGTGCGCAACTTATTGCGATTTAGACACCGCCGACACACTTGGTGATTATTTTGATGAGAACGGTATTAAGCAAGATATTAAAACTGGTACTCTGAATGATATTTAAGGATTAAAAGGAGTTGAAATTATGACACTAAAGACTGTTATTGATAAACTAAACCAATACAAAAACAAGCTGATTAATAAAGAATCTCTTGACGGTTGGCTATTTGAGAATATCAATATTACTAATTATATTTCTATTGGTAATAAGTACGCTTATATCCACAAGATTAATGAAATTTTCTCAGAAGAGATTGCTGAGATTCTAAGCAATAAACTAGATATTGAACTTGTATTTATGCGTTATGATATGCACGTCTTGTTTGATATTCTTCTTAAATATACCGATATTGAAGTAGCAAAGGAGGATAAGTCTCCTGAGTATTATGATATTATGGTAGAAGCTGAATTTGACCGTTATCTAAAACTATCCATTGGTAATGATTGCATTAAATTTATGGATGCTTTTGAGAAGGCTTCTGGCATTAACGAAATTAATACTATGAATATTATTAAGGGTGCTATTGACAATAATATTACTCAGGATAAGATTGACGCTCTTGATAAGGTATTTAAGAAGCTAAATACTAAGAAGAATAAAGACTTCATAGAAGATGTAATGGCATACTCAAACCCTGCCGTTAAGGAACTAATGGACGGTATGCGTAAGTCCGCTATGGAAGATGCTAATAAGAAAATGAAGGAGAAATATTCTAAGCCGGACGGTGATTCAAATGGCAAAACAAACAGTTGATAATAGGAAACTGCAAGATGCGATTGGCGTAAAAATAAAAAGAATCCAAAATGGTTTTTATGAATCCTACGAAAGAGAGGCTAGAAATATTTTAATGGCTATCGCTCAAGAAGGGGTCAAAAAAATTAAGGAATATATAAAAAAGTATTTTTACGATGATACTTCTGAATCTCCTTATTATGAAAGATTAGCAGAACAAGGCGGTTTTTTAGCAACTATTAGTTATACTATTATTGACAAACATGGTATGCCAAATCAAATTAGAATTTACTGTGATTGGGACAAGCTCAAACGTGTCATTCGTCCGTATAGCCCCGGTCAAACTCCACAATTTGACGCTCACAACGGTTTCGATAATAAGAAATTTACAGAAGGATTGTACGACTACATAATGGATGGCACTTGGAACTCACCATACGGCAACCCTAGAACAAACGGAATTGGAGAGGGTGTCAACGATGAACTTTCTAATCTTCTTACTGGTAGAGCAAGACAAGAAATTGCAGCTTATATGAAGAAATATTTCAAAGATACTACCATTAAACACCGTGTTGCTGGCGGTCTTTCTGTTAGCAGAGATACAAAGAGACATAAGAAATAAGGAGGTGGGTAAATGGCACAAGCACAAAGCGATTTATTTAGTTTTCTAATTACACCAGAATTTGATACAAAAGATGTTACAGATAGCGCACAAATACTACAAAAAGAGCTTGAAAAAGTTGCAGAAAAAATATCAATACAAATAAGTAAAGCAATGGGAAAGGGTTTTTCGTTCCCATCTGGTTTTCAACCAAAAGATATTAATGAAGTAACAAAATATATCGAAACCCTTGGGGGCAGCGTCAAACGTGTTGGAACTGTCATAACTTCTTCTTTCAAAGATGCAAGCGGAACAGTAACAACCCTAAAACAAAACATCAACGACGCTATAAATTCTGCTCAGTTGGCAAGCCTACAATCTATGAGTGGAAATCCTAAGAATATAGATATTATAAATAAACAGTATGCTCAACTAAGAAGTTCTAGTGCTACATACACTGGAACGGAACAGGTTAAGCAACAAAACGAATTAGAACAACAGATTATTAAATCTTTGCAAGAGCGATATAGCTTAGAGGGTAAAATATCAGACGCAAAAGCAAGCGGAAACAAGATTACAGAAACTTATTATACGCAACTAAGAGATATTGCTGTTGCAGAAGAACAACAATTAGAATCACAATATAAAGGTTCTCAAACACGAATAAATTCCGTGAAACAGCAGTTGTCTCTTGAACAACAATTGCGACAACAAAAGGCACAATCTACTGCGGAAGAAAATAAAGCTGTTGAGGCCATAAAACAATACGCAAAACAATATCAGACTGTCAAGCAATTAGAGAGCAAAGGTCAACAAAACACTCAGGCTTATACTGATGCTAAAAATGCTTTACAGCAGTTAACAAATACTTTAACAACGTATGGTGTTAAAGTTGTAACAAGCTCCGACGGCACAACAAAACTTGTAGCACAACAAAATTCAATGGCTGACAGCTCCAATAAGGTTAAAACAGCGTTGGACAATGCCAATGGCAGTTTAGTAAAAACTGATACTGCACAAAATTCCCTATCGCAATCTATTCAGTCTAGTGTAGAGAACTTTATTAAATATCAGGTGGCTATGGAAGCCATCAACAAAATCACTAGCGAATTCACATCTGCAATTTATGATATGAACGAAGCCATGACACAGGTTCGTATGGTTACAATGGGTAGCTATGAAGATACTGTGGCATTGGCTGATAGTTATACTAAATTGGCAAAGCAACTTGGTACTACTACGACCACAGTTGCAGAAGGTGCAGATGCTTGGTTAAGACAGGGTTATAATGCTCAAGAAGCAATGGAGATGCTAAAACAGTCAACTACGTTGGCTGTTGTTGGTCAATTGGACGCAAGCGAGGCGACTGACCAACTCACTGCAATCACAAAATCCTATAATGTAGCTGTAGACGATACAAGCAAAATCGTAGATAAACTTGTGCAAGTAGACCTTTCCTACGCGGCCAGCACAGGTGAAATTTCTACAGCATTACAGAAAGTCGCTAGTTCTGCTGGACAGGCGGGGTTAGGACTTGATAAACTAATCGGTCTAATTACTATTTCTGAGGAAAAGACTCGACAAGCGCCAGAAGTTATTGGGTCTGCTTGGCAGAGTATCATCTCGCGTATATCAAAAATCACGGCAAAAGTAGATTTGGATGACCTCGTTGATGAGCAAGGTATAACCCACACAATCAATGATGCAGATAAAGTTCTATCCAAATACGGAATTACACTAGTTGATACAAACGGTAAAATGCGCGAAATTGGTACTGTTCTTGATGAAATCGGTGCAAAATGGAACAGCATGAGCACTCTTGAACAGAACCAGTTGGCTTATGTTGTCGCCGGTTCGATAAGTGCTGGCGTAAAACGTACTTAATTGACGGGAAACCCCTTTAGAGTCTTGACAACTAAGTTATTATAGTGATATAATAATGGTTGGAAGTAATCAATCCAAGTATAGTAAAATAGTCAAGAATTGGGCAACCCGCAACCAAGCAACTATGAAAATAGTTGAAGGCTCAACGACTATCCAGTTAGCGTTAAATTAACGCAATAGGAGTAGGGCGCAATTCGCTACTGCGTGGGTGAAAACCCCTTAAATCGAAATGGTACGGCATATCATAGATATGCAAGATATAGTCTATTCTCATGCAAAAGCATGAGCATTTTTATGTTATATTGAGGTTATAAATGGGAAAAGTAATCAGATGGACAGACGAAGAAATTCAATTATTAAAAGAGCATTATCCTAATGATTCATGGGATAATATTTTATCTTTTATTCATAGAGAAAAAGGAAATATTATTACCAAAGCAAGTAAACTTGGAATCGTAAGGAATAGTCCAAATAAAAAGATTGAATGGTCTGACGAAGAGGTTGAAATTCTTAGAGGTGTTTATCTAACAACAAGGCTAGAAGACATTCCGAGACTGCATTTACCAAATAAATCCAAAGATGCCATTATTAGAAAAATGGGAGAACTAAGGTTGCTAAAATCAAAACCTTGGACACAAGGAGAAATAGAAAAATTTATCAAATTATATCCAAACACAGACAATAAAGAACTTTGTAAAATATTTGGAAGAACAAAGAATGCCATAATCAACGAATCTCAAAAACTTAATTTATATAAAAGCAATAGATTCACAGAGGAAGATATTGCTTTTATAAGAAACAACTATCTTAAAATGTCAGATTTTGAAATCGGAGAAATTCTCGGCCATCATTGGAGAGTCGTAAAGGATAAGCGTTTGTCTTACGGATGGAAACATTCTGAACCAATCTTAGGACAAGGATATAAAAGTATTGTTGAATTTTGTCGTAAAAGCACACCCGGTTGGAGAAATGAGAGTATTGCATATTGTAATCATAAATGTGTAATCACAGGAGAAGAATTTGACGACGTTCATCATCTTTATTCTGCGAATCTCATTATAAAAGAAGTCGCAGACATTATTCCTCTTGAACCAAACGCTTCTCCCGAAATGTATGACGAGGAATATCTTGGAGAGATTCTTGACTTATTTGATAAGAAACAGCGAGAGTATGGACACGGAGTTTGTTTGACAAAAGAAATTCATACGATGTTTCATAAAGAATATGGATTCGGGAATAATACAAAAGGACAGTTTCTTGATTTCGTAGATAAACATAGTTTTAAATTATTAGTCGATATAACATAATATACAAAGATAGCAACTTTGTGAAATAAATAACAAAACAAGACAGCGCAACGTCTTTATTGCTGCTATGGAGGATTATAACCGTGTATTAGAAGCAACTGAAGTTGCAGAAAATGCAAACGGTGTTGCCGCTGAAAAGATGACGGTTTATAACGAGTCTCTTGAAGCTGCACAAAATAGATTAACCGCAAGTGTTCAACAATTTGCACAGGATTCTAACCTTGATAGAACCCTTGCATTAGCCTACGACGGTCTGTCCAAAATCGTAGAAATTCTAAATATTTTACTAAATAAAATTCCAGTTTTAAGTCCACTAATTAAAGCCCTTGGTGTTGCTCTAGCAACAGCTTTCGCAGGCAATATACTTAAAAATATATGGGAGACATCCAATTTAATCGGGCAACTTCCAAGTCTTGCGATGACTGCCACAAGTGCGATTGGGGCGCTAAATACAACATTATTTACAATAGGTTCTGTTGCAGTACCAATATGGGGTGTAGTAGCAGCCATTACCGCCATTGGAGCTGTTGCGAAAGTTGCATGGAACGCTTGGAAAGATGCTCAACCAGAGGCACAAATCAAAAAAGCAAACGAAGCCTTGCAAGAGAGCCAACAGAGTCTTGATGAGACAAATAATAAAATAACTGAAATTAACAAACAAATCTCAGAAATCAACTCTAAAGGTACTTTAACTTTAGCAGATGAGCAACAAAAAGAGAACCTTCAAGAGCAACTTGATTTGCTCGAAGAAATTAAAACAACACAAGAAGCTATAAATAAAGAAAAATCTGCACAGGCATTATCTGCCGAACAAGCAAAAGCTAAAAAAATGACACCATATAGTTCAGAAGATGTGTCTCAGTATCAAGCAGGGCTTCAATCTACACAAAATTATGCGACCGCAATATCTACTGAAAATATAAACGAATTGATTGCGGCATATCAACAACTTGAGAAAGAAAAGAAAAATCTGAACTCAGCAGACGAAGATTATGCAGAACAATTAAAAACCAACGAACAACTAACATCTTCTTTTACCACAAAGTTGTTAGAGCAAAAACAGTCTTACCTAGATGAGATGAAGGCTCTTTCAAATTTAGGAGATACAAGTTCAGAAACATATAAGGCGTTACAGCAAGCTGTTGACATGATAAATGTCACACTTGACCCGTCTAATTTTGAAACACTTAAAGTCCAAAATCTAATTGACACATCTGGAATTGAAGACAAAATTAAAGAGGCTGTTCAGGCTGGCGATAAAGCCGGTGGCGAAATGGCTACGGCATACGCTAAGAGTTTCGCAGAAAAAATATTAAAAGATACTAGCATGAAACAATCGTTTGCTGAGGCAATGGGTGTCAACGTAAACGAGTTAAATATAGACAATTTAACACAAGAAATCCTCAGCAAATTCCAACAGATGTATAATAATATTTCTGATGGATACAATGATGTTGTACAGAATGTTTTTAGTAAAACAGATGTTGTTAGTGCTTATGCTAGTATTCTTGAAAAAGTAAACGAAAAGACAAAGGTTTTGTCAAAAGCATACAAAGAATTGACGAAACAGGGTAGCTTAACGACTGACACAACTCAAAAACTTATCGAACTATACCCAGACCTTGCAAAACAACTTGATTTTACAAGTGGTAAAATTACTCTCAATGTAAACGTTCTTAAAGACCTCTATAATGCAGAATACAAGTCCGCAGAAGCAACGGTTAAGGCAGAAATTCAAAAAACAAAAGCTACTATTGCTGGCGTAGAAGCAAGAATTGCGGCACTAGAAGCAGAGAAACAAAAACTTCTGCAAACTTTAGATGCGGGTGTTTTAAGCGGTCGAGATGAGGCGTTTGCCGAAAAGCAAATGTTGCTTCTTGAGCAATCTGGTTCTAAAGCTAATGCGAATTTGGAAAAAGCGGAAGAGCATTTAAAAGATTTAAATAGTTTACTTGGTCTTGTTCAAAACACTGCAAAATCTGGGCTAGGCTCCGGTACAAAGGATAGCTCTTCTGGGAAATCTGGTAAATCTGCCGCTGATAAAGCTGCAAAAGAATTTGAGAATGAAATCAAAGAAAAGGTTCAAAACCTAAAGAGTATTGTACAGTTGTATTCTGAGAATGCTAACTGGGATGACCCAACTGTCATCAAAGAGTTCCAAGACAGATACGACAAAATCTTAAATGAAGTCATAAACGACCCAAAAGCCAGAAAAGTTCTAGCTGATGCGTTTAATCTTGATATAAGCAATATGCCAGTTGAACAACAAATTCAAGAACTAACAACGCTATGGCAAAAACAAGCTGGTACAATTCAAGAATCGTATCAAAAACTTCTAAAGAATCTAGCTAAAGAAGATTTGAGTTCTGCCAAGGCTGTTATAGAAAAATATAAAAATGGTATTTATGGCGCTTGGAGTTCTGACGAAGCACTGAATGCAGCAAAAGCTGATTATCAGAAGTTTATTGACAAAATCACCAATGACGCAGATTACAGAGCTGCTATGGCAGAAGCGTTAAACCTTGGGGATATTAGTGGAGAACCAGTAGAGAAACAAGTAGAAGCTGTTATAAACGCCTTACTAAAGTCTACTGGTACACTTGATAACACCCAGCAAGACCTATATGATGACGCTTCTAAGAATATCAAAGCATTACAAGATGAAATCGAGGACATGATTGATACAGCAATCGGTTTGCTTGAAAAGGCTGGCGATTTTCTGTTTGATATGTTGGATAAGATTTCTGACAGATATGATGCTCAGATTGACAATCTTGATAAGATTTCTGACGAACTTGATGACCAAAAAGATGCCTTTGAAGATAAGATTGACCAGCAAAAAGAACTCCTGAAACTTCAAAAAGAAGAGATGGATAACGCTGACGAGCTTGCTGAAAAGAATAAATCTATTGCAGATATTGATGCCCAATTGATGGAATTGCAATATGACAATTCAGCGGAAGCACAGGCTAAACGTCTTAAACTTCTCGATGAAAGAGCACAAAAAGAAAAAGACCTTGCTGATTGGCAAAAAGATAACGATTATAATACCAAGATTGACGCCCTTGATAAAGAAAAATCAGAATATGAAAAGACAATTGAAGCAGAAAAGAAAGCAATAGAAGCACAAAAACAAACTTTGCAAGATGCTCAGAAACAATTTGAAACTACTCTGGGGAATATCCAAAATGGTTTCAATACATTTATTAAAATTCTTAGTAGTGATTTTGTCAAGAACCTAATTAGCAAAGCACTAATTGGCACTGGTCAAGATACAGTGACACAATTGCTTACTGGTTATAATAAATTATTTGGTACTGGTATTGATTCTGACGTAACTGGGATAATCAAAGAAGGATATAAAAGTCTAGCAGATATTGGTAGTGACACGCTAAATAATGTTTCAAATTATAATAACAGAATTGTCAAGAGTGCGACAAAAGGTATAAAAAGTATTATCAGCAATACGACAAATGGCGTTAAGTCTATTTTTGATTCCAGTAATGGATTTATGAAAAGATTAACATCTAATGGTATATCTTCGCTAAATACGATTGGGACAAATGGCAAGGGAATTATTTCCAGTCTAGCTGGAACGGCAAATAGTTTACTGAGCAATTTGAATAGATTTGCCAGTGGGATAGGGCAGATTGCAACCAAAGGCATATCTGGTATATTCTCTGGTATTGGAGGAATGACTAGTGGAGTTGCAGGCGGTATGGGAGGCATTGGTTTAGCTGGTGCTGGCCTATCTAGCGCACTTCCAATCGCTGCAATAGGAGCGGGTGTTTTGTCTGGTGCTTTGGCAAATGTTAGTACATGGTACAATAACATCAAGCTCTGGAAAGACAAAGACAAATCTACTGGTAAAAAAATACTTGGAACAATCGGAAATCTGATACTCCCTTTCTTGCCCGGTGGTATGCTGATATCAGCCGGGAAAGCCCTATCTAGTCTATTTAAAAAACACCATACTGGTGCTGATTATGTAAAAAAACAGAATCCTATGTTGGACAAAATGTTAGGACTCGGAAGTGACGAGACTGTATCCATTCTAAAAGTTGGAGAGGCTATTGTGCCCACATGGGCAAATGGAGCAAATAGTTCCGGCAGCAGTAATAGATTTACGGGAAGTCCATTTGGAAGTGCTGTAGACTCTGCCGTTAAAACCGCAAGAGTAAATACCAGAACGTACTCTAGTTCCAACAGCTCTTCTATTAATATCTCTATGCCTATTAATATTCAGGGAGACGCAGATGCTTCTACTGTAAACTCTTTGAGGAAAGAGGCAGACAACATTGTGAATAAAGTTCTAAAAACTATCAATAACCAAACTAGAATTGGTGGCTATAGAAATATAAAAGCAGCAACGATTTAATTGTTAAATTGCCGATACTATTGAGCGTGCTTAATAAGTCGGCTTTATTTATAAAGAGGTGATATTTAATGCCGATGGGATATCCTTTTGTTTTCAATGGCATTCAAAGTGAGTTGCGAAATGTCTCTTTGGTATTTATTGACAACTCTTATACAAATCGAACTTCTGGTGGAGACAAAAGTCTTGTTACAGCCTCTATTAGAAGAAATCCAAATAAACAATATCTTGACACAGAATATGACAGCGTGTTGCAGTTTCCTGTCGAAATTGTTTATGACCAAGCAGTTGATATTTATGAGTTAACCGACTTAAAGAACTGGTTAACTTCTCCTGTTGGGTATGAACAGCTTCAAATCTGTGCAGAAAACTTTGACCGGTTCTATTATAACTGCATTATCCATTTAAATGAAGATTTAATTTATGCTGACGGATATCGTGGAGTATCTGCCACAGTAGAATGTGATGCTCCATATGCACATGAGTTTGACAGAATCCAAAAGTATACTCTAAATTCAGATGTAACAAAAGTTGACACATTTCAATTTGTGAATTATTCAGACGATTTTGAGCTTATGAAGCCAGTTCTTAAATTTCATATGGCAAAAGACGGCAATTTCAGCATTAACGTAAAACATTATAGTGAAGGTAAATACATGGTTGAGAAAGATGGAAGTATTCTGTTAAATAATTCAACATATAATGAATGCAGCTGTTATTGCAGAATGAATAATCTTCCTATTTCTTGCATTACAAAGGCTTTGGATTATAACGTTACAACCAATTTCTCTAATTTATCTGCAAATGACACTGTTTATCTTGATAATAAGAACTGTATCATGATGCTAAATGATTCATACTCAGAAGATTTATTCTCTAAATTTAACAAGAATTTTCTTAAAATTCCTAGAGGGTTAAGTGTGCTATCTGTATATGGGGTTGCAGACAGTATGTATATAGTCTATCAAAATGCTAAACGGTTAGGGGGGAGTTACTATTAATTTTACTTTTGATTTAAATAAAAGGTATGAATACCCATTTATTGAATTATGTAACCCAAATAAAAAAACAATTGGAATTGTTTCTGGTATTTCCGAGCTAGTAATCTCTCCTAAATGGGGTTCTTGTTCAGAAGTTACCTTTACAATGTATCGCAAGACAAACAATAAAGTTAACCCCTGTTACAAAAGACTAAAGAAGAATAAGCTCATTCATATTGATGGGTTTGGCTACTTCACTATTGTTAGTGATGATGAAGAATTTGAAGACAAAGTTCCTCATAAATCAATTGTTGCTTATTCTGCTGAATATCTTTTAAATAATAAAGGAATCAATCTAACCTTTATAACAACTGCTGGCGATATCAACGATACATCAAGCACTACAATTGTCACAAGTAATTATTTCTTTTATCGAGAATCTCAACCCGAAAAATCTTTGCTTCATCAGCTAATCGAAGTAGCGCCTCAATGGTCTATTGGTTATATTAGTCCTTCCCTAAAAAGCAAATCTCGCTCTTTTAGCGAAACAGACAAAGGCTTATATGGTTTTTTGACGAATGAAGTATCTCAGTCCTACGAGGCTTTGTTTGTATTTGATAACGAAAATTATGTCGTAAACGCATATGATACTTCTGAGGTTATCAAAAATACAAGTATTGTGTTGTCTTTCGATAACCTTCTAAAAAGCGCCACCGTTAGTGAGCTATCAGATGACATCTTCACCGTTTTAAACGTGTCTGGCGCAGAAGACCTAAGTATTGCGAAAGTAAACCCGAACGGCACGAAGAAGATTTTCTGTCTTGATTATTATACTGGCGTTCTTGATAAAACCGCAAGTAATTATTACGAGAATTACAATGAGTGGATTACAAATAACGCCCTAAAGAAAAAGGTTCTTGAGTGGGAGAAAGCAAATAAAGAGGCTATTTATGATAAATCCACTGGCTCTTATGGTTATTGGACTTCCTTGCAAAAGAAATTTAACCTACTACTCTTGACCCAGAAAGCTATGCTAACACAAATGCAGACCTATTATGATTCTGCTCAACAAAATATGTCTCTATATACTGACTATTCTGATGTTGATAATCTACAGGTCTACGCTAAATGGTCTAGTTTTCTAAGTTCTAAAGAAGGATATGTCACTTTTGGAGAAGCTAAAAAGAATAACTACACTATCATAGACTACTATCAAGTTGCGGAATATACAACAGATAGCAACCATAATATTACTCTGTACGCTTATTGGAAGAATTATTCACAGGCTTGCGAAGCTAATATGAATATTCTAAAAAATGGTGGTAAGCTATATACAGTCAAAAAAGAAGACTTTACTGATATCGGAGATACAGAAACTCCGTCAAGAAACCAAGACTATAACGTTCCCGCAAATTCTGCTCTTGTGGCAAATGGAGATTCTATTTCTGATAATGTTGTAGACCATAGTATAACTCCGGAAACAGGATATGCTAAATATTCTATCGAAGCTCTAACGAGGGAAATTGAAAATATTCAGAATGAACGAGACAAACTTGTAAAACAGTATTCTTACGAGACTAATTTTACTGACGAAGAAAAGCTAGAACTTGACCCGTTTATTATTGAAGGTAGTTTTTCAGACGATTCTTTTATTGTAACTGACAGTATGCAGACAAAGGATTATTCTAATACTTCAACAAAAGTAGAGGTTGTCCAAGCAAATGGCGATATGGTTATCAAAACAATTGAAGAACTAAGCCAAGATGACGTTATTATGGATGATATCTATGTTGCCAATCAGCTTGTAGACGCTGGTTATGAAAAACTAAAGGTAGTAAGTCAGCCTAGTTTTAGCTTTAAACTGGATAGTACAAATTTCCTGTTCATAGAAAAATTTAAGCCATTCATCGACCAGCTACTCTCTATCGAAAAAAATAAAGGAAGTTTATTTGGTTCTATTTTAAATGTACAACTAGAAGACGACAACTGGGTTTATCCATACCTTCAAGAAATGGAAATTCAATATGATGACCCAGATAGTTTTTCTATGACGTTTGGTAACAGATTTAGACTATCTGATGAAACGTATACCTTTAATGAACTTCACAATGAAACAACAAGCGCAGTTTCTAGCGTTGGTTCTTTGTTATCTGCCGTCTCTCAACCAGTTACTAATGGTACAATTGATGCGGTCACAAAATACACTAAGACTGCTCTAGTTGCCGCTAACCAAGCTATTAAGTCCACAGAAGATAACGAATTTACATTTGGTAGTTATGGCATTAAAGGACGTAAAAAATCGTCAGAAGATGACAATATCAACGGGTTCGACCCTGAACAACTCTGGATATCCAACAATAAGATTTGTTTTACGACTGACGGCTGGGCTACTACGAAAGCAGTATTCGGCAAGACTATTGTTGATGGAGTTGAATCTTATGGTTTGATTGCAGATAGTATTGTTGGTAAGCTAATTATGGGTAATAACCTCATCATTTCTAATTCTTCTAATACTTTTGAAGTAAATGAAAACGGCATGTCAATCAGTAATGACAATATGAGTATTCGGATGAGTCCTGACATTGGTCTTGATATTGCCCGTAAAACAGCTGGTGATGATTTGAGCGTATTTAAAGTTGACGAAAATGGTAATTTAACAATCACTGGCGGTAAGATTATTGTTGGTGATGGAGCTAATAGTGGTTATATCATTGATGGCAACAATGGTTCTATTACGTCCATAATGAAAGACGCAAATGGCGACCCGCTATTCTCACTTACTAGAGATGGGCACATGAATACTTCTGGCGTTAGAATTGATGGCAACGAAGTACCAAAACCAAGTGGAGAAATTACGCCAATTAAAGGCAATGACGGTGTTGTAGAGGACTCTGGTAATGGGCTTACTGGCGGCATTTGGGATTGCATCAAAACTCTTGTTACGTTTTTCTTCGCTGGCCCATATATCGCTATTCTAAATCTTGTAGGGCGAAAAGACTCTGATGGATGGCGTAACATTTGGAATTACTATTCAAGAAGAACCATAGACCAGATGATGACAGATATTAGAGAAATCGGGCATTACGAACTAGCGGATAAAACCATTGTTTCTGATATGATTTCTAAGAACAACGACACACTATACCAGTCTTTCGTAAGTATAAATACGAGCAACCTTACTTATTACAAAACTTGGACTGATACATTGCAGTATTTACAAGATAATTACTATACAAAGGGCGATATTAACATAAAATTTAACATAGACGCTTCTACTTCTCTAAGCTGGAAAACAATTACAGTTAATGGAGAGAGTATGAATGTTCTTGTTAAATCATAAGGAATAAAAGGAGTAAATATGAATACACAAGATTTAATTTCTCAGGCTGAAAAAATCAAGCAGGCACTAAATGTTATTTCTGTTTCTGGTTATGGCAATATTAAAACACTCGGCAATTGTCTCGATGCTATGACGCAGCTTGAAAATGACATTGCATCCTACGAAAAAAACGTACAGGAAGCTATGCAAAAGCAAATTCAGGATATGGTAGAGTCTATCAAGGAAGAAGTAAAAAGTAACCAAGAAATTATTCCGGTTGACTCTTCTAAGCCTAAACCTAAACGTGTAAGAAAAGAGGGCGATGATATTGCAGAGAATTGATTCAAGTCAATTTAAAGTATTCGTTCAACAGATTGACGATATTGAATTTTTTCAAGGGGACACTGTAACAATCCCAATCCAATTTATTGATTACAATGAACATGAAATTCCTCTCGTTAAATCTGATACTGATACGACCACTGTTGAGTGGCGTCTATGTCCATATGGACAGCCACAGAACCCCTTGCTTCAACTAGAGTCTACTCAAGATAACGCCAAAACGGATGATGTATATATCGACCCTGACACAAACGTTGTCTATGTAAATTTAAGTGACGAAAATACAAAATCTCTTATTTACGGCAAATATATGCAACAGATTATCCTGCATTATGACTTTGGCGATGGAAGCCCCAGAAAAGACTTCCTCCGTGCGCAAGGGTTCGTATTATTTAAAGAAAAAATTCAAGATTACTTCTGATAAGGAGGATTATATATGATTTCTAAAGACTTTGCGAATAAGATTAACGCTGAAATTTTTGGTGGGCAGAACTACATTCCACCCTCTAACTGGTATTTTGGTCTATCTACTCAGCCCATCTCTGATGGTGTAATCCCTTCCGGTGCAGAGCCTACTAATCCCGGTTATTCTCGTGCACAGATTGCAAACAACCAGACCAATTTTACTACCCCAAACTATAATAGCACTTATACTTTGAGCTTTGTCTCTAACCGTAATGCTATTGCTATGAGCGAGATTACAGGCGGCAACCAGATTACCGTCCCTTATTTCTTTCTATCTAGTTCTGCCAGCGGTAATACTTGTGAGATTTGGGGAACTTTTGCCAATGCAAGAATCCTGACTCCCGACTCTCAGCTTATTGTTAAATCTGGCGGTGCGATTTTCTCTCTTGAGAACGTTTGATTATTTAAAGAAAATGAGGTGACATAATGATTTCACCTATTAAAATAAAAATCTGTGATAGAGATTATCACATGAATACTTCTTACGGAGAAAGAGAAGCAAGAGTAGAAACCGTAGACGGGGTTGTCGTAATAAAAAAGAAGGAAGACATCCTGCCAACAGATAGAATTATTTCTTACATTTCTAACGACTTTATTCAGCCTATTAAAATAAAGATAGTAGATTTAAATATTGTCTATACATTTTTGCTTGGAGCTGTTGCTAGAGTTGCGTTTTATTGCGGTGTACAAAAAACGTATTTGTTTATCCTAAGTTACGGGAAATTTGTTTCTAAATTGGCTTTCTTCTCAGAAACCGACAGAGCATTTTTTAAGTATTACATGCAGTCTGAAATTCCACTTTATAGCAAAATAGAATCTTACGACTCTTTTAGTAGATATACTGCTTCGATGAAGTCATCTAAAATAAAGGTAAGATTCTTGTCTAAAATGACAACTAGAGTTTCAGAGGGATATCTGCCATTAGAAAAAGTTGGTATCGGTATTCAAAAAATTGCTAACGTCATTATTACAAAGATTACTTATAAAAAGATAAAAGATATTACACAAAACACGCTCGAAGAAGATTTCTTCGGAGATAAAACCATAGACAATTTAATTGAAATAAGACAAGACACGAGAAGTGTAAAAGAATAATTTAAATAGAGGTGATAAAATGCCTAAATCTACGACAAATTTAAGTCTTTCTACATATGATTCTACTATAGACAAAGACAATCTGTCTAAGATGTGGTTTGATGAAACGTTTGGCTATAGTAATAGCAACATGACTAAAATTGATGACGCATATGGAGAGCTAAAGGAGTCTGCTCCTACCAAGACAGGCGAGGGCGCTTCTGGTGATTGGAATATCAACATTACCGGTACTGCTCAAACAGCTATTCATGATGGTGTCGGTAACGACATTAATTCTACTTATGTAAAAGATATCGAAGCAAAAGACGGAACGCTTACAGTTAGAAAGGGTAACAACGCTTCTTCTACTGTCGATATTTCATCCCCAAAAGGGTATGTTTTGTCTAAGGAAGCATATTTCAATAACTCCACTGACATCAATGAAGACGTATGGCTACATATCGGAAATATTAAAAACACATCTGATAATGATTTTCTTAAAGTCTCTGTCAATATGTATATTGACGGGACTTTAAGTACAAAAAATCAAGAAATTCAGAGCGTTATAGTAGAGGGTTTTGTTGGAGAAAATATCTGCATTCATGATAAGGTACAAGAAACCGCAGAATTATTAAATACTGCGTACACGTTTTTTGAAGACAGTTATACAAATAACTGGAATTCTCTACAACAAGATACAACTCTAGCAGGCGATATCGAAAGTGTATCAACCGTATATTTAGTTCCTACATCTGGTGGAAACGGTACCAGTAGTGCAGAATTATGGGTTTCTGAATTACGGGTTTCTGAGATGTCAACAAATTTAAAGGTAGCTGTAACGGTCACGACAAGTGACAAAAATAATTGGGAGTTCGTGCTGGAAGAAGGCACCAATGTAACAACGTCAGAATTTAAAATTTCTCCACTAAAAGAAACAACGATAATAACATCTGAGGACGTTGCTGGCGCAAGTAATACTGGCGTAGTGAGGATTGGTTCTGGCATTGCAGTAGATGAAGCCGGAATCATTTCTGTTTCTCCTGCTACAAACGCATATGTTGGTGGTGTAAAAGCTGGCGGTGGCAATGTCAAAATTGCAAGCGATGGCACGATTAGCGTTCCGGACGCAACCTCCACAATAAAAGGTGCGGTTAAAATTGGTCAAAATCTGACAGTCAGTGATGGTTCTGTAAGTTTAACACAAGACAACGTAAGTTCTGCGATTGGATTTATCCCAACTAAAATTACGGCTGGAACAACAGACCTAACAGCAGGAACTTCGCCGCTTAAAACCGGTGTAGTTTACCTATACTATGTATAATAGGAGGTAAGATATGCCTAGCGGATATTTTGGAGTTAATAATACGGCCAGAAAAATACAGAATATATATATTGGACAAAACAACATTGCGTCTCAAGTCAAAAAGGCGTATATTGGTGACCAAAACGGCGTAGCAAGACTATGGTATCAGAGTATCGTTCCTATTAGTGAGCTGCCAGTAGGAAGCGTTGTAAAGGGAATATACGGAAGCGAAGAATTTATTATTGTTCATCAAGGAAACCCAAACACAACTATATATCCGCCAGATTGTAATGGTACTTGGATTATGGCTAAGGACTGCCTCGCAGCAAAATTATACAACTCCCCTAGAAACTCCTTGTTTACGTCCAGCTCTATATGTAATTGGCTTAATAATACTTTTTATAATCAATTAACTATAAAGAAATATGTAAAAACAGCCACTATTCCATATTACAATGTGTCTGCTGATAGAAATAATGCATACACTTTAAATAATGGATTTTCGACAAAGATTTTTCTTTTATCTGCTGTAGAAGCTGGTTTTTACAATCAGAGATATAATTCTGATGACACTTCAATATATGACAAAGACGGAGCAAAACTTGATTATTTTGACAAGACAAATAACGCCAGTTCTAAACGAGTTGCCACTTATAATGGGACGGCTGTCGAATGGTGGATGAGAACGCCGCGCAAGGCACAGTGGCCCGGATACCAATGTGTAAAACCACAAACAAACGGAGCCTACGGACGGGGACACACTGACGAGACTCACGGGATTCGTCCAGTCATGATTCTTCCTAATGACATCCTTGTGGATAGCAATGGAACGGTTTTGCAACAAACACTTAATGAATATTTGTGGGATTATTCTATTGGTCAAACTGTTAAAATTGACGTTAATGGTCAAAAACTGACATGGCGTATTGTGCACAGAGGAAATCCAGACACGAGTAAATACGATAGCAATTGCAACGGTGTGTGGCTTATGTTGGACGCACTTTATGAAACCAGTCGTATGAATGGAATACAATATCCAGACAGTGACGTTGATTCCTATCTAAATACGACATTTTATAATATGATTGGAAAAGACAGTAACGTCAAAGATTATATTAGAACCGCAACAATACCATATGTCCATGTTACAAGAAATGACGATGACAGTTTTAGCTATCAGCTATATGTGCTATCAAACGGCATATCGCGCAGGGTATTTACTCCTAGCCCTATCGAGCTTGGTCAGAGTGTTCATTACAATCAGTATACTGACGGAGCCAAACTTGATTATTTTGATAGTGCTGCATCGAAAAGAATTAAAACATTAAATGGAGTGCCGACCGAATATTGGACTAGAACCGCTTCTGCTTGGGATAGCGGACAATTTTATACTGTCACATCAAGTGGCAATCAAGGCCATAGTTATTCCACGTCCTACACTCATGGTGTTTTGCCATGTATTATTATGAGAGATGACGCACTCATTAAAGATGGAGTAATTATTGGCAACGAATAACATTATAAAGAGGTGATAGATTGAAAAACATTATAGATATTTCCTATGCGCAAGGCAAAATTTCAGACTATCAATGGGAGTATTTCAAGGATAATTTAACAGGGATTATCATTCGCTTTGGGTATCGTGGATATGGGAACGGCGCAATAAAATTAGATAATTGTATCGCTTACAACGTTTTTAAGTGCCAACAATATAACATTCCTTACGGCCTGTATTTCTTCTCACAAGCCATTAATAAACAAGAAGGAGTCGAAGAAGCTAGTGCTATAATTAACAGCGAATATTACAAAAATGCAACTCTTGGTATCTGGTTCGACTCTGAATTTAGCAATGAGAAACGCAACGGTAGAGCTGATGCAATTTCTGTTAAATCCAGAACAGATGCGGCCAAAGGCTTCTGTGACACCATTATTGCATCCGGTAAACAAGCTGGCATATATGCTTCTTCTAGTTGGTTTAAGACTAATTTGGATATGAACCAGCTACCATATCCTGTTTGGGTTGCTCATTATGCAAGCGATTATTCTTATAAAAAGAATGTCGTACTATGGCAATATTCAAGTTCTAACCCAATGAGAATCCCGGGTTTCAATAGATTAGATTGCGATAAAATTATTGACGAATCTTTCTTTGGTGGTCAGCCAAATATTAAGACCAAAAAAGACTATATCAAACAAATTCAATCTGCTCTCTGTGTAACCACAGACGGTATTGCCGGAAGAAAAACAATTGCAGCGACAATCACTGTTAGCAAAACTAAAAATAACAGACATGCAGTCGTAAAACCATTACAAGAGTATCTGAATTATCTTGGATATGATTGTGGCAATGCTGACGGTATTGCTGGTGCTAAATTTGATAGTGCTGTAAAGAAATTCCAAAAAGACCACGGATGTGTAATTGATGGGGAACTGACAGCACAAAAAAATACTTGGAAAAAGCTTTTAACAGTTTAACCAATATATTAAAGGAGACGTATCGAAAGATACGTCTCCTTTTTTTGCGTTTTAAACTTTTAGGTACAAGGATACCAGAAGCCATTTAGTTCAAGCGTAGGAATACCATAATCTTTTGTTGCTTGATGCTCGATACGACAGCCACGAGCGTTCTCATAACCGTCCATAAACACAGCTAGGTCTGCTTTTGCAAGAACTTCAAGAGAACGTCCAAGATATACAAGGGACGGAACATCCTCTGCAAAATGGAAAATAGTATCAAGAATCTTAATATCTTCTCCCAGATACCTCTTTAATTCTTTAACGAGCTGTTCACGTTCCCATTCAATCTCTTCGGTTTTCTTGCCGTTCATTGGCTGGCTAATAAAAACATTCATTTTAGACATTATTTTTCCCCTTTATCTTTTGAAATCACATTGATTAGCTCAAGAGTGCCATTATAAATTAGCATTGCATCATCAATCCAATCTTTTAGATAAAATCCAGAAATAATAACACGGGAACTACCTTTGCCATCATTAGAGAGTGTATCAGCTTCACGCTTCAATGAATTTAGAACAAGAATCAACTGTTCAAGATTAGACAAATCCATTTGAGTAAGGTAAAATTGTGTGTTGAGAAGAGTTAGAACGCCTGTAGTTTTTAACGGGTATTTAGTTTCTTTACTGTCAAACATATCTGTTCAACCTCCTTTATTAGTATTATATCAAAGTCTCAATTAAAAGTCAAGACTTATTTGTTACTACTACCAAGAGCGCCAATGCCACGTTCAGAATCAATCTTTTGTAGTTCTTCCACACTAATTTCAGAAAGATTTACAACTGGAACGTATTCAACAGCAAACTGAGCGATAGCTTTTGAGGTTGGAACATGAATTTCATCTTCGCTGTAAACAACTTCATCACCATAATTTGACAAAACAATATTTTTATCGTTGCCATTATAAATGGATACGAACCATTCTCCACGATACCCAGAGTCAATCTGTCCAGCCATAACAATCATGTTGGCTTTTGTGTTGGAACCACGCTCACGAATAGCAATGCGATATTTTCTGTCGAAAACACTATATAGACCAGTAGGAACTAGCTTATTTGTATGGGGTGGAATTACAAAGTTATTATCAATATTGGCATAAATATCATAGCATCCATCTTCGTCACGCTTGGTAGGAAATTTAACCCACTGGTCTTTACGAGCAAACTTAATATCATCTACCCCACAAAAGGCATCAAAAATATCATCAAAATACATTACAATTTCTCCTTATTCTTTTTATTTGTCATAACTTTATAATAATGGTCATCATATTCATCAAGCATACTCCATGCGTCCTGATATGTTACTCTTTTATCCGCTTTCATCAAAGAGTTAATATACCATGCTTGTTCAACGGCCTGATTTTTTCCGTATAAAAGTGACATAACAAGTTTAATATATCTCTTTCTCGTCATATACCAATCTCCTTTCTCCACTTATCATATTTTGCTTGCTTATTTCTTTCAATAAAGTCAAGCAAATCATCAATCTGTTTATTTACAAATTTAATCTTTTCTTCATAAGACATTTCTTCAAAAGCTTTATGCTTTGTTTCTATAGTGTTATGATAGTCTAACTCTGTCCCTTTAACTACCTCTGATATTGGAGACAAGCAAGTATATGATACCTGTTCACCAAATTCCGCAAGACTCTTATTACCATAATCACCTGAAACAGCCATCGTATCTTTTGTACCATCTAACGCAATACTAATTATATTAAGCAAAGCATCATGTTGTACTGTCTCGATATTTTTCTGGTTTTGTTGTCTTTCATATTGACTTTTGTATTTTTCTACAATAGCTTTAATGTAATAACTATTGCCACCGTTTAATCTATAATTATAATATGCCTCATAAACAAAACTATAATTATTCCAATCGCCGGACAGAGTAGCTTTACGATACTCTTTATCAATGCTGTTTCTTATATCCTCTAAGAAGGAGTCATTATTTGATTTCTTCTTTCTGGATTTGCAAACTGGTGAATAAGCCATTAAACACTCCTAAAAACAAAAATTTATGAATACCATTTTTCGGTGTGTTCAAAAATATCAATACCTTTTTCAAATCCAAGTTTTTTAAGAGTATCACACATTACATCGTCCATCTCAATATGAGCGTCTTCTGTACGCCACTGATTTTCTGAGATGTATTTCATCTTCTTGTTAAATTCATCAATTATTTCTTGTGGAATATTATACATAGTTACTCTCCTTACTTGCTATACCAACCAAGTTGTTTCATTTTCTTTAGGATTAGCTTAGTTTCGTATCCAGTTAACCCAATACAAATATTACCCTTAAAATGCTTATCAAACGTATCCTTATCATAGGATTGAATAATATTGTTTCCATCTGTCTTATGAACAATAGTTAAGACTTGCATATATTTATAAATGTCATTATAGCGCTCATATACGACCGCCCACTTGTCTTCCTTTACTTTCTTAAAGCCGATTTCTTCTAGCTTCTTATCGGTACTCTTGAACATAATTATTCTCCTTTTGAAATACAAACTGGATTTCCTCTACCACCAATCGGTTTTACTGGTTCTGGCTCTGGGATATAAGAAAACTTATAGCATTCAGGATGTTTATTGTAATCTTCAATAAGCCATTGAACAGCATATCTCAGCATTTGCTTTTCTTGTTCTTTTGTTAATCCTTGAAGAGACCTATACTCTTTTTGTTCCATTAATATTATACCTCTTAATTCTATTCTCTGTCAAGTGGGTAATTTGACATAAGTCAGAATTTTCTTTCTTTATAGGGTTCTCGAATATGCCATCGTTTTCAAGTTCTGCCAAATCACCTCTACTCCCAATTTCGTTAATCATTTTAACAAAATTTGTTTGAATTGATAGTTTTGCCATTTTCTCAAGAAAATCATCCTCTTCTGAAATTTTCATCCAATACTTGTCAAATTCTTCTGCGGAAGCATATAGAAGTATACGACGCATTTCTATCCAAAATTCTTTTTCTTCTGGTTTACAAGTTCTTATAATATCTATAGTTGCTTCTGCCATTAAAAGTTTTGATTCTAGTTCTGTCATAGTAGTATTATATCTCCAAACGTAATCATAATAGGGCACCCGCAATTAGGACAATTAACATATTTACAGCCGTTTTCATTTATTTTTATATCTGTGTCATCCTTATAATAACGAATGTATTTACCACAATTAACGCAAGGCTCTGTAAAATAACGATTATTCGGCAATTTTATATCTATTGCATAAGCCATAGTCTCACCTCATTTGATAATGAAAGAAATCTTTTATTCCTTAATGATAGTTTTTAAAATTGTATTGTTAAGTGAGTCTGTCCACATAATAGGGATAAGAGATTCTGAAACAAATTCTACTATTTCATCACAATCAGAGAAATACCAATCGTTGCTAAAATAATCACGTTTAATTTCGTGTACTTCAAATTTATTAGATGAAATATTTTTGAATACCATCCATATTTCTCTACTATTTGTTCCAGTAGGAAGCCCATATTCTTCTATTGAATACCAATAAATTGTTTGTTCAATCATCGTTCGTCCCCGTCTTCTATTATTCTTCCAAATTATTTATCAAGACATAATATCTGCGTTACCAGAAACAATATCTTCTTCCAAGGTTTTCAGCATATCCTGATTAAACGCTTCCGTCCATGCAATAGGGGTATATGTTGCACTATCGAAATCTACTTCGTACCAGTCTTCAAAGAACCAACCTTCATCTTCAACAACATCAAAGATGCGACAAATTCTTTGAACCTCAAGTTTATCAGTAAATCCATTTCTGAATAATACCCAAACTTCTTTACACGAGTTCCGAAATCCATCTTTCATTGAATGCCAAATAACTTCTTGTTTAATCATAGCAAATGCCTCAGTCCACTTATATATTTTTCTTTTAACCTATCGGTTAATGTATCTAATAGAATCAAATGGTCTTTAATGTCTGCCAATTTAACAAACCATGCAATCTGACCATAACGTGTTCTAGCACTATCATGAATACGTTCACAATAATCTTCGTACTTCTCACCTTTATTTGTAAGAAGCCTTAGAGCTTTATAGGCGCATTCATAATCAGGATACAACTCGTATGGCTCATAATCTGTATCTTCTAACAAGTCGTGCATCATGGCAACACACCAGCATTCATTACGAATATCAATAGGAATTGCTTCATTATCAGAAGTATAATCGGATACACGCTTGGCGTGGTCAAATGTCTCTTTGTCATAGTATGTTCTCGCCGCATGAACTGCAATCTTCATAAGTTTATAAGATGGCGTATCTAAAACAGATGGATATCCTTCCATTTAATACCACTTCCTTTTATAATCATTGCAAATTTCTGGTGGACTGTTAAATTTACTGGGTCTACAGTTACAATTATAAGTCCATGTTGCATTACTATCTTTATATTTTAGGTATTTACAAGTGTCACAAAGCGGCAAATTTGACGGCTGTTCCTTTTGAGCTTTCTTTGATGCTTTATAAATCAGAATCAAAATACGAAGAATATAACTCAAACCAAGAATCAGAAGAACACCAATTCCAATTTTAATAAATTGCCAAATAAAATTAATCATAATTAAATATCCTTCCACCATTCTGAAATATCTCTTGAGTCAATCTCCGTATTTGTTGTTGATTCTCGGAAGCACTCACACGAACTATCCCACACTGCAATTACACATTCTGTGTCCTTTTCAATTTTATATCCATAGCGTTCATGGAAATACAAATTTAGAAGATATGGCATTCCGTTTTTGAAATATTCAGGGATAGGTTCATCAAATACATAAACCCACATATATCCTCCTGTTAAAAATAGCCGTTTTCTAACGCCCAGTTATCCATTGATAACAGCTTAAACATTTCGATATTTTCAGAGATATATTTTGTTGCATCTTCTTTTGTTGTACCTGTAAATGGTTTACCCACAAACTCTTGAATATCAGCAATAAAGTCAAGTTGTTTTTGGGTCGGTTTCATAAATTTACCTCCATCAAAATTCATTTTTATTCACCAGCTTTGAAGTTATAAACAGGTTTGATGTGATTTATAATTTCAACAGTAGGAGAAATTGCGTCGATAATTTCCTGTGATGGTTTATATGCCATTGGGCATTCATCCAGCGTATCTTCGTTCACAGAGGTTGAATAAATTCCATCCATCTGCTTCTTGAACTCGTCTATGCTAAATGCTTTCTTAGCTGCCGCCCGGCTATACATTCTGCCAGCACCATGAGGTGCAGAGTAGTTCCAATCAGAGTTTCCTTTTCCAATACAAATCAGACTCCCATCTTTCATATTGAGAGGAATAATCAACTTCTCGTCCTTTTTGGCAGAAACAGAACCTTTTCTAATAATGTTATCAGACATATCAATATAATTATGAACCGTTTGGAAAAAATGAATTTCTGGAATCTTTTTCTGTAGACCAACACCATTAAGGATTTCATTCATAATATGAAGTCTGTTCATAGTTGCAAATCTCTGGCAAATAAGCATATCACAAAGATATGCTTCACGGTCTTCACCCTCAAGATAACAAAGTTCATTTGGGATATCAGGGAACTTAAAATTTAACTCAAAAAGTTTCTGGGAAATTTCTTTTTCTCTTCCCTCTGCCTTTAACTGCTTGACAAGAGCATTAATAGCCTCTTTCTTTTTGTTCTTACCTTTTAGATTTGAAATCGCAACATTTTGGTGGTACTCTGCTACCTGTTTTCCAAGATTGCGGCTTCCAGTGTGAATCACTAAATACTGATTATCGTCGTCGTCTTCATCCAGTTCGATAAAGTGATTACCGCCACCAAGAGTTCCAAGACTACGAACAATCCAGTCGATATTATGCAAGAAGTCTTTACAAGTTAAATTATACAAGAAATTCTCTTCGAGAGTTGGTTTTTCATGAACAGCCATTCCGGCAGGAATACGCGCATGGATTACATCGTCTAGTTTCTTAGGGTCAATATAGTTCTTGCCAAGTTCAGCGACCAACATACCACAACCGATATCTACACCAACAATGGAAGGAATAACCTTATTCCCTAAGTCAGCGGTAAAACCAATAACGCAACCAGTACCAGCATGAACATCAGGCATAATACGGATTTTGCATCCATCCACAAAACTCTGATTACACAAAGTTAGAATCTGCTGAGATGCGGATTCTTCAATGTTATCAGTAAATACTTTTGCGGCAGCGTATTTACCCTCAATCAGCTTCATTTAAATCACCTCATTCAATATAGTCATCATAAATTGTAATAACTGGAAGCGGTTTATTTCTTTCGATTATAAGCTTGCGGTTAACTGCGCCTTCGAGCATCATTAACCCTTCGAGAGAACTAAGGTCGATAAATCCATAATGCTCAGTAAAATAAGACCTTTTTATGCTTATTGGCGTAAAATTAAACTCTTTAAGAACAGGATATGTTTCTTCGAGCGGTTTATTCCAATAACCGACAGACTTAATCTTAAATTTCATATTATTCACCCAACTTAATAGTCACACCATTGTCGATTTCAATTGGATATTTACAAGTTCCATCATTAAAACATTCGTATTTAATAAACCTATCAGCATTATTCATGAGAACTTTCTTATCATGGCGATTCCAAATAATATAGTCATAATTATAATTTAGAACGTCCATGTCGCTCTCATTGGATGCTTTTGCTTCTGCCTCTGGATTACGAATTAAAACCGTCTTTGCATGGAACTCTTTCTTATACTTATCAATTTCTTCTGGTTCACGAACATCAATAAACACAAGAGTATATTCGTAATTAAAAATATAATTCTGTGTGATATGCGCAGTTGGTTCTGTCCAATAATGAATCTGTTTAACGGTTTCTTTAAACGGTACGTCATCATATTTCGTAAGAAGATGTTTTAGACCGCTAAGAAGGTTACGGCCCTTTTCGTCCTTGTTGCCATCCCAACCAAGCTTATATGCTATTTCTTTAACCCAACCAACGCTAGAAAACTGGAAACAAAAAATCTTGTGTCCGTCATAACCGTTACACATATTCACGAAGGTATCTTTACCAGCAGTAGATACGCCATTAAGAATATAATATTTTACATTCATTTATAATCCCTCACTCTCTATAAGTATTATAGCAAAAAGGGCAGGGTTTGTCAATACCCTGCCCTAAAACAATTTTAAATATTTACAAGGACTTCATAGTTAGTTATGTGCCAATAATCTTTCTGTTTTTCAAGATGCTTACAGAGTATTACATCGCCAACTTGAAATTCTTCATGGTAATTTTTAGAAGTAATAGTGTAATTAGATTGTTTACCGCTACCAATACTTTGTGCCGTAATCTGTCTAGCCCACGTCTTACCACTAGCCTTAGACTTTAGTGTTTTAACGTCAAGAATATACAGCTTTGGTCTATCCTCTTGCTTTCCAGTCGCAATATCGACATAACCCATGTATTCTTTTTGAATTTCTGCCTTTTCTTTAATGGTCATTGGTTTGATACCTAATGACATAATTAGAGTTTCGCATTCATTCATAATAGCACTATTATCTAGTTGAGTATAAGACTTAGACTCCTTACCAGCTTTAGTAGTGCCGATGGAATGTCTTTCTACAATCGCCTTTACGACATCGCTGTTAGCTAGTTTTTCTTTTTTCAAAGTCTTTGCTGTGCCAAACATATCATACATCTTAACAAGACGCAGAAGTTCTTTCGCGTTACCAAATTCCTCAAAGAAGTCTAGCTTAATAAGAATATCTAATTGACGAGCATTTACAGAAGTCTTTTCGTAAATGTCTCGTAGTAGGTCTACAAAGGAATTGTAATGGTTGTCTCGTAGACTATACAGGTCGTCAGCGCAAGACTGATTCATAAATTTTACAGAACCAATACCTTTGTAAATTGAATGAGATTCTTTATCAGGAAAATATTCGGCTTTGGAGTGTCTAAACTTAGGGGGTAGAATTTTAATTTTCTTTTTTGTTGCATAAGTTGTCGCTTCAATTGTACGCTCTGAATTTCCTTGCCATTCATTTAAGCAACAACTCAGAAATTCAAGAGGATAATAATAACGAAGCCAAGCGCACTCATAAGAGATGTAAGCGTAACTGTAAGAGTGGATGGAAGAAAAACTATAACGAGTGGCATAAAGAATGCAATTTAGAAAAACATCCATAATTTCGTCTGTTTTGGCATCCGAAAGATGGTATCTTAGTTTTGCGTTCTCTTCAAAGCCTTTGCGAATAATCGGTAATTGGTCGCGCGTCCCTGCCTTCTTTGCAACACAATTGTGACATACAATACCGTCTGCAATAAAATTATGAGTATCTTCTACTTCAATGTCAAATACTTCGCACAAGCCATTTTCTGTAATGGACATAACACGTTGAGTTATAAAATCTCCCGTTAAAAGCTCGTAAGTGTGTGGCATATAAAGGTTTTCAGATAGCTTTTTGGCAGTTTCAATATTAATTGGATACCCGTTTGTTATATCATAGTCCCTTCCGAAAAGTTCCAAGAATAATCCTCTTGATGAAGCGCCGATGTTTTTACAGTAATCCACTGCCTCTTTTTTACAACTGCTTGGCAAGAAATACCTATAGGTGTCGTTAATATCAATCATCTCTTGCAATTCCGCTTTTTTCTTTCCAACAATAAACGGCATAATATAATGTTGAAAATTTCCAAGAGAAACTTTATCTGCAATGGTTAATGTATAAGACAGGTAATTATACCCTTTAACCTTTTTTGAGGCAACTACAGAATAAATACCAAATTTATAAAGCTGAGCCTGTAACTGATAAGCAAGATTCGGACTGATTGTGGAATATTCGATAGCCTTTCTCGTAAAGTTGTAAGCCCCATCCGTGTTAAATAAGCCAGCCAGAAAATTTGCTAATTTTTCTGTCATAGAATATTTCTGAATTTGCAGCGGGATTTCTTTCTCTTGGGATTTGTGTTTCATATCAAATCCCAAAATTAGATTCCATACTGCATCCTTAAATTTCCCGCTATAGATATGAATATAGTGGATTTTGTCTACTGTTTTTCCATCTGCTGTAAATTCATAAAATTCAGGGGTTCCACTTTTTTGCGTTTGTTTAACTGCTGATTTAAATTTATCAATAATTTCAGGGTCAGAATTAGTAAAACTTAAATGTTCTTTTGCGAAAATAGTTCCGTCTCCAATAAGAGCGCCCAACATCCATAGAATGTCATTTGCAGGCTTGCGATTACTTTTGATACCATCATTAAAATTTTTAAGCTTTTTAGGAGTAAAAACAAAATCTCCAACTTTGATATCTTTTGCCTCTATAAAACCTCTCTGAGTCAAAATTCTATGGTCTTTGGTACAATGAATTTTGAAACCACAATCACAATTGATGCTAATAGTGTCTTTAATACCATTATTAAACCAATTAGTTACTTTTTTGGATGTGATTAAGTTTTTCTCTTTAGAAGCAACAAAATCTCCAACTTTAACGTCTTCAATATTTTTTAGAGAACCATCTGACATCAAAATTCTTGAACCACGAACAATACATTTTCTGAGTTTATCGCTTTGTAGGAATGTATACCCGCAAAATTTTTGTACAAAAGACATCTGGGACTCCTGCATGATAGGATACCCCATTTCACTTGCGAGTAAATCATCAATATCTTTTACGCCAGAGACATAACCCTCACCCTGAACGGCTTTCGGATAAACTTCTTTTCCGCAAGGACGAATCAATGCACTGATATAGGCAAATAGGTCAAACTTGGTAATAGAAGGATTAGACTTCTTGATTTTGCACCAGACTTTATCAGAATACATCTGAGAAACAGTTCTCGCGCCGTAAGGGCTGTTAACCTCAAAAATCAAAGAGGTGTCGTCACGAACCGATTCCCAAACTTTATCGTCATTAACGTCAACAGTTTTAGCAGTTAATTTTGGAATATTTGCGAGTTTGCAACTTTTATTGATACAGGAGACGTTAGTCAAGCCTAATACGTCCTCCTTCACAAAATTCAAAGAGTCAAGCTCTTTCATATTCAGAACGGAAACAGGGTATTCATCTCCACTAAGATAACAAGTACCAATTTCTGATTCTAGGTCAACAGTAGCAGCAACGACACCACTTGCATGAGCACCGATACTTGTACAAACGCCCTGCGCTAAATCTACATACTTGAAAAGTTCAGCATATTTTTTACGCCAAGACTCATCAATAACCTCTTTTTTGTTTTCTCCTTCTGATACCAAACAAATAGCGTTGCAAATTTCATTTACGGTATCAAGGGAAATTTCAAGCCCGCGTCCAAAGTCTCGAATAGCACCTCTTAGGCCAAGCGTGTTAAAGGTAATAATTTCGGTAGTTTGCATATTAGAGAAATCCATTTTGTCGTGAAGCATCCAATATTTAGTTTTATCTCTATCTTCGTTACCCCAATCCAAATCCACATCTGCCAAACTATATTTATCTTTGTTCATGAAACGCCAGAAAGCAAAGTTATGCTTCATAGGATTGACTTCCGTAACATGAAGGATATATAGAGCAAGACTAGAGGCGGCAGAGCCACGAGCAGGGCCGCACCAAATATCATGATTGTGACACCACGTCGCAATGTACTCCTGCAAAAGAATATAGTCTACTGCATCAACTGCAATAAACGTTTCCATCTCTTCGTTAAGACGGTCAACTACCTGTTCACGGGCAAAGCCATCCTCCATCGCATATCTAATAGAAGTTTCATTGAATAGTTTTGAACGCAAAAGTTCGGTAGAATTTGGAAAGACCTTTGGATACTTAAAAGAGGTATCAAGAGTGATACTCTCGACCATATCTGCCATTACATTCGTGTTCTGGATTGCTTCAAGATACACGGATTCTGGCAAACAATTTTGTCTCTGATATGCTTTTACGAGTTCGTCATAGGTCTTGAATGTTAAATCCCATCCAGCTTCATCATCATTAAACTGAACCTTTTTAGATTTTTGCAAAACCTTTCTCGCTTCTGCATGGGCATCATTCAAAGCATGAGTATCAGTACCGGCAATGAGCGGGATACCATATTTTTGACTTAGCTCATAAAGATAAAGATTATACTCCTTTTGCTTTTCAACATTATGGTGTTGGATTTCTAGGAAGCACCTATCTTTATGTTCTGCTAAAAATTCAATAAAACGATTCTTAATATCTTCGTTTCCCTTACATAAGATTCCACCAACACAAGCAGTTGTAATAATAATATTATCGCTTGTGTTAATAAGTTGCTCGAAAGTAATTCTTGGAGAGTAATATCTCTGTTCCTCTCTAAAAGCGATACTAGACAGTTTGTTTAACTCTTTTAGACCAGCGAGATTTTTAGCAATTAATACGCAGTGGTAATTGTCACGGACTTTGTGTGGGGTTGGGTTATCTTCTGTCTCCCACCAAAGCTTCTCAGCTACATAGATTTCAATTCCGTGCAAATACTTCATTCCTGCTGCTTCAATGGCATCCTTTTTCTTTTTCCATAAGAAAAAGTTACCATGCTCAGAAAAGCACAGAGCGTTCATTCCGCACTCTTTAGCACGAGCAACGTAATCCTGATATTTGGTGACACTATCCATACCAGCGCCGGATAGATTAGAGATATCTGTATGACAATGGTAAATCGTATAATTGTTCAAGTTACCAACTCCTTTCTGATTATTATTATATACAAAAATAGTGCATCTGTCAAGATGCACTATCAATTTATTTGTTAAATTTTAGAACGGGAGATTTGGTTCTTGTGTTGATTCTGTTGGAATATCAGGTTCAGAGGCAAACGTGGGAGTAGGATTAAATTTAAGTTCAGGGATATTAGCAACAATTCTCTTGCTTAAATTATCATCATAATGAATCTTGTTACCAAGTTCACGCTCCCAGCGATAACGCATATTAAGCTCTTGCTCATCAGAAAAAATACGCATAGAACAATTGTCATAATACAATTTTAGTTTGCTACCAGCCTTGCCCGATTGACGGTCTTTGACAACTGATAGCTGAAAATCATAGCCCTCTGAATCTTCGTTCAGAATCTTACAAGCGATACATCTGTCAGCAATGTTGGCAATTTCCATTGCTCCGGCAACGCTTTGCAGACCAACTTCCGTTTCTCCTTGGGCAAGTTTGCGAGAGTGAGCAACAAGGGCTACTTCAACAGGATATTTACGAGTAAACATTTTAACCTGTTTGATAAAATCTGTCTGTTTTTCCAGTTTAGTATCGCCAGCGCAACCTCTTAAATCAAGACACATCAAGTTGTCAATCACAAAACACGTTGTATTATAACGACGGTAAGCATAATCCATCTGCTGTAACAAACTCATACTCTCTGTGCTTAGAGAACTGTCGTCTGAACAGTCATCATATACAAATAGATTTTCGTGATAATATTGACGGATTAAATCTGTAGCCTGTTTTGATACTGCATAGCCCTTTGGACGGTCTGGGCCGTTATCATATTCGATAATATGACGGTCTCCCGCAAGAGGTCTAAAAATATTACCCAGCAAGAACTGAGCAGGGATTTCGCCAGAATAAATAAATACGTTTTGATTTTGCTCCAATGGAGCGGCTACACAAATCTGATTTAGTAGGCTACTTTTGCCATTTCCGGCAAGAGCTGTAATCAAAGTAAGTGTGTTTTCAAAATTGCCGTATAGAACCTTATTTAAAGCTTTAATTCCAAAAGAAATGTTTGGCACATTCTGTAGCTGCATCTCTTCGTAATCAAACAGATGTTTAACGCGAGGATTTTCTACCGCTTTAGCATCTGCAATCATTTTTAGAACTGCACTGCCATCAATAGCAATCATTACATTATTGGCATCTGTTTTACGGATAGGTTTCTCTTGGTTAAATTGCTTGTAATATTCTTCAACAGCTTCCTGTGCATAATCAGGAGATTCCACAATATAACAACGATACTCGCCCAGCTTTTGAACAATCTTCTTTGTCCCTTCTTCGCCAGCAGTATCATTATCGAGCCATAGGATAATCTTCTTAAATTTCTCAAGAAAGTCGAAGTTATACTTAATCCAGTTTAGGTCTGTTGCGCCTCCCGGAATAGACACTACATTATGATTACCAGATTGCCAAATAGCCATGGCATCGAGATAACCTTCACAAATCGTAAGAGGCTGAGTAATATCAATATGGTTGATATTAAACAGAGAATAACAAGGGGAACAATCACCCTGCCACCAATATTTAGACTCTCCATGCTTTACAGCATGAGCATGACGATATTTAACACCAACAAGACGACCATTAATATCCTTTAGTTTAAATTGAACGTCACCCTTTTTAGTCTGTCCAATATCAAAAAACTTAATAGTTTCTTCTGTAAATCCACGTTTCTTTAGATAAGCAGTAGCATTAGAATTGTCTTCAACAGAATCATCAACAGGAAATTTATAATTCTCTAGGCTTTCACGCTCATCATAACCAAAACCACGCTTGAAATCAAATTCAATATGGCAACGGTCAAACAGACGCTTTAGAGCTTGTGCGTAAGTTTCATCATAGGCATACATATATGCGTTGATGATACTATAATTACCACCATTGCTAAAATCGTGGTAACAAAGGTCTTTTTTGTTCCAAATAAAACTAGGGTTAGAATCGCTTGAAAATGGAGAAGAACCCGTTAGCTTCTCTTCATCAAAATTACGAAGATTCATTAGCTTCGCAATCTCGATAGCCTGTTCTTCGTTTCCAAGCATCTGTTCTGCTTCTTTAATCTTATCTAGTAAATCTGCCATGTTAAACCCTTTCTTTTATTGGTGATTTACACAGAGTCCACAGCTATCTTTGTAACCACAAAGATTTCTTCCATAAAAGTCATTCTTGTAGTCCAAAAGCTCTGAATACTTCTTGTGTCCATCACCAAACCGTAATTTCTTCGTGTCTGTATTATAGCACGGGTTTTCAATTTTTACAATAGGGTCTTCAAGTTCTACACAAAAATCATTTGTCTCTTCGACCTTGAAATTATCCCAGTTTACAGAAAGGATGGCATCAATGGTACGTTTCGCCCAGTCCATAGCCATGCGATATTCTTTCTTGTCAAAAGGAATAACTACCAATTCACCCTTGCGGAACATATTGAAATAAAGGGTTTTAGGCCATTCACCATACTTCTCATGAACTGCATAAGCATATAGATATAACTGTTTTGCATAATCTGCGAGTTCTTCTTTTGACTTAAATTTAGACTTAGATTTATGGTCAATAATAATTAATCTACCACTCTTTTTACTTCTAGCAATAAGGTCAACTTTGCCATTAAACAGAGCGTAATCAGTAATAGGAATTTCAAACTCATATTCCGATTCAAGAATCTCCCAATTTGAATATCCTTCAAAATTGGTGAAATAATTCTCGCCATCTGCGTAATAGTAAGGATATAAGTCTTTTGAAAATGTATCAGACATCTTTACGACAAAGCTAGACGGGACTTCTGTTTGAAAGTTATCCTGATAATAGGATAACATCTCCCAAATTTCAAGCTGACCTTTCTCATACATTTCAAGAATCTTATGGCAGAATGTGCCAAACTCACTTAAACCACTTTTATCATTTTTCTTTTCATGCAAAACGTAGTTTTTATAATAACAAATTGGACACTCACCAAAATTCTTTAGTTTAGAAAATGAGAAAGTTGGTAGTTTCTTCTGCTTCTCTTCTTCCATACTTTCCCTCCTTTAATATAAAATAGCCACCACCTTTCGGTGGTGGCTAAAACCATCAATTATTTTTAGTTAAATTTTACTTAGAAAGGAAGGTCATCAGAGCCAGAAGTAGCGTTATCAGCGGGAGCGGATTCTGTCTTCTTTGCATGAGTATCGGATTCACCCTTTGCGCCACCATTAGAGACAGGGCAGAAACCCCAACGGTCTACAATATGACTCTCACGAGTAATCTTTGTATCCTTTCCATCACCTTCGGTAGTACGGGTGTCAAAATGACCAGTAACTTCAATACCAGACCCCTTCTTGAAATACTTGCAAATAGCCTCGGCAGTCTTACCAAAAGCAGTGAAAGTGGGGAAAATAGGACGACGTTCACCATCCTTCACAGGAACGTCCTGTGCCAGACTAAAAAATACATACTTATTACCGTTAGAGTCCTTTAGTTCAGGGTCACGAGTAAAACGACCAGAATAAACAAACATATTCATAAATTAAGTCTCCTTTATAATGTTAAATATATTATATATTAAAACTTGACTTATGTCAAGCATTGTCCTTCTTTTCAGAAGATGCTTCGTTCTTGGCAACAAGGTCAACAAGAATCTTCTTTGCCACATCAATATCACTAATAGAATTGTAGTTTGCGCTACCATGATACTTAGTAATGATAGCCATCAGTTCAGGCTTAGTAATCTTTTTATCCGAAACAAGGCTCTTTGCCAAACCATCAATCTGGATAATAGTTGCCTTTAGTTCATTCTGAACAACAGGGTCAATAGGAATTTCTTCTGGCAGGTCTTCGCCAGCATACACAAATAGACCAATACCAAACATAGCCAGATTCTTAACGAGACAACGCATAATAGCCTTGTTAATATCAAACATAGTAGCAACTTCTACGGTCTTCATTTCCGTGCCAGTCTTTTCCTTGCGACGAGTCTGAGGATTATACTCATATTTTGCAACTTCATACTGATACGGCTCATCACGCATGGCCTTGTTAGCTCCGTCCATAACAGGAAGCCACATATCATGAGTAACGCCCTTCATGGTCACACTAGTATAAACTATATAACCAGTCTTTGGGTCAAAAGTATAAGGAAGCTGAGCCTCACCAAACTTCTTTACCTCATAAGACCAATCAGGACATACCTTTGAAACTTCTGCAACTGCCCAAGGCCAAGATAGATACGACAGCCCGTTCTTCTTCTCAATATGGCTACTTGCATCAAGATAATATAGCGTATTGAAAATATCACCAACTGTATTAGGAGTCTTCTTTTCTTCTGCCATTATATAATTCTCCTTGTTAAATTAGTTGTTATTGTTCTTAACAAAATTCTCACGACGCTTCTTGCAATTAGCGCAATGACAAGGGAATGTACCATGAGCATTAAACCATTCTGCCATCTTTGCTTCCTTTACAGGGAATACGCCACCACAATCAACACAGGTATAGTACAGAATCTTTTCGGGCTTATGCTTTACCTTGTCTTCTACAGGTTCAATCATATTGATGTGTCTTTCTTCCATTTTTATTCTCCTTTATTAGTTATTGTGGAAATGTTCTTCAACAAAATAGTCGTAAGCACACTTCATATCTTCAATCTTGCCACACATATCATCTGCGATGCGCTCTTCCTTATCGGCAATATCCATCAGGTTCTTGGCGATTGCACGAAGATTCTTTGCCATAGTCATGTGCTGACCGATACGGTCATCGGTAGAAAGAATATCAAACTTCTTCTTTGCAAGAGTCTTGCCAAATTCTGCATCATACTCGTCATTATCACGAGGACGAACGTGACAAGTAATGCGCTTACCCGGAATTTCAAACTCTCCAATCTTCGTGTGAACAGTCAGACGCTCAGTAGAGCCATCAGCAACCGTAGTCGTGTTAAAAATCTTCGTAATCATTTTGTTTCTCCTTAATTTTCTTGTAAATAAAAGTCGTTTTTTAAAACCAGTCGGGATTGGTTTCTATATAATATTATACTCAGAAAAAATCATTTGTCAAGAGTTATTTGGAATTATTTTTGATAAATTCTCCGGCTCTAAAAAATTGTATGCTGTATATCTACATAAACATAATTTCTGCTTCTCAGAAACATACCCATGAGCGTCATAATATGACACAATATTTCTGCATAACTTCCGATAATCTGTTTCTGGCTTATTCTTAGAATTAATCATGTCATTAATTTGATATACGGTAAACTCCTTGTATAGCCTATCAATAACTTCTTGTCTTGGTAGACGCACAGGTTTCTGCACATCAAATAACATCCTCAAACCCATGCGGCACCACCATTACTTTCTGGTTTTATGGTCGTTCATGCAACGAATAAGAAAGTCGTATACATCAGACCAGTTGTTCAACTCCGGGCTAGAACCATCTGCAAACTGAATATCGCCAAATTTATAATCACGAAGATAATTGCGCTCATAACAAAGATATCCAAGCCAGTCGTCATCTAGGTCATTAAACTGTTCCTGAATAACATACATGAGTGCGCTCTCAAGACCGCTACTCATAATAGACGAATCATCGTCATAATCACGGAGCACCTTATTGATGGCTGTCTCAAAATCATCGTGTTTTGTGATTTCTTTCATAGCTTTTACAAAAGTTTTCTTACTAATCATTACCGTTCACCCCAATCATCCTTTTCGTCAAATAAGCAATATAGTACAGCTGAAAGTATAAAGACACCGACAAGAAACTCCACAAGTTCACCTCTTTCCAAAAATAATATCCATTACAATAATTGCCACAAAACACATAAATAAACAATACATATAAACTCTCCTTATTGTTTTATCTATAAGTATTATAGCACATCATGCAGTTAATGTCAACATCTTATCCCAACATTCTTTCAATTTCACAAATTTCATTTTCTATGCTCTTAATCCTCATTTCATAATAATTTCTCTTTTTACTATCACATTTTTCACTAACCTTAATTAGATGTTCAAGTTCACAGCTTCTATTTTCCAGTTCTTCGAGCAAGAAATTATTATATTCTTCTTGTTCAAATAAATTTTTATACTTCTTATATAAAATATAAATCTCTTGGCTTGGTCTACAATATGTTTTTCTCTTGCTACTATTTCCCTCTCCGCATCCATACATACATAGTGCTCTCTCTATATTACCCTCACTCTTTTCTAAATAATACCTCAACATTTTTACTCCACATCTAATATTAGTCTTTTCATTATACAGTTCATCTTTACTCACACCTAAAAATTTAAGCACATCCTTACTTGTACTTATCTGCATCAGTCCCCTATACTTCTCTCCCACGTCTCCCTGAAATCTACTCTCATGCTCTATCACAGCCACAACCAATGCTTTCATGTTTATGTCATACTCATCTACCAGTCCCTTATTATTCCACTGTTCATAATCCTCTTTCC
>OGGG01000062.1_pt1 | contig 117347 bp, 92 predicted proteins | sample 1571201 | NCBI WGS metagenome assembly OGGG01 (sample SAMEA2581946, study PRJEB24529) | metagenome | biome: Human gut stool | place: China | collected 2011 | reverse complement strand
GCAAAATCAAGTCCGTTTCATTTCAAAAAACCGTGTAATTGACTATATTTCAATAATTTCAAAGAACTATTTATCCACTTTTACGGGACAGTAGTGAGTATTTATTATTACTATTTGGTTTATAATTAAAAAAGCCATGCTCTTGTTTTTTATATACTTTTAGTATGCAGGTAGCGCCATTTTCTTCTGTTAAATCTTTAAATTTTTGAGCGGTTTTTAAGGGAACAAGTTTATCATTATCTCCCACCATAAATAATGTCGGTAGTGCATTATTTTTTTGATATTATGTAGGGGAGAAAATGTCATATAGTTTTTTTGATAGTATCAGAGCCAAATCCGTTTTTCCCATTATCAATAACGGGATTAAATAGTACTAATGCTGTTGGTCGAGGAGAGATTGAAAGATCATCTTTAGGATGATTATAATTGGAAATATAGGCACATGATGCAGCTAAATGTCCACTGGCGGAACCTCCTGCTGCTACTATTTTAGTGGTGTCGATATTAAATTTATCGGTATTGTTTTTTACGAAACGTATTACTGATTTTGCATCTTCCACGCAATTAAAAGGGGTTGCATTACACTGTTCTTTAGTTCTATAATCTGCGAGAATAGCTACAATACCTTTGTGGGCCAGATAGCTTGCGTGAGGTCTAAATTGCTCTCTATTTCCTTTTATCCAGCCTCCTCCATAAAAAAATATTATAGCAGGCATTTTATGATTAAAATTGCAAGGGGATATTAATTCTATATTCAGCTTAATTCCATTTCGTTTAGTATAACATATCGTATCACATTGTAATTTGTTATTACAGAATGATTTAGTGAATATAAAAATAAGAAATAAAATAAATGTAATTCTTTTCATCTTTATTGAATATAGATTTGATTGGTATGAATAAAATATTCATTTGAAAAACCAATTTATTTGTGTAATAATTTTTTTACACAAATAAATTGGTTATATATTATCTTGTATTGGATACTCTAGGATTTTATCTTATTATTTAAATCTTGATACTTATATTGATAAAAGTCTGTAAGAGTATCATCCTATTGAAAATATCGGTTATTCAAAATCGCTTTGTTGCTTTTCTACTTCTTTCAGTTTTAGTCGGCTTTGCTGTTGTGCTTCTTGGCTTACCTTATTGAGCGGCATAAATCTTTTGCCATTCTTTGACTGATTTTGTAGAAGCTTCAATTCATTAGAGTCAGCAATAAGCGGATGTGTGGCTTCTACTGTTTGAATAGTGATTTCAGCAGGTGTAGGGGTATGTATGCCGTTATATACAACTGATGCCTTTAGCTTTATTTCTCCTGCCTGTGTTTTGGCACGAACCAATACTGGAGCAGTTCCCCATTGAATGGCGCGAGGATTTGTGAAGGTTTCATTATTGGCTACCAGCTCGCCCGGTCCCTCAATCTCAAACTGAATATGGTAGTTGTTTAGCCGCTTGATGTTTTCGTTGTCATCAGCAATTGCTGCTACTACGGTAATCAGATCAGAACCGTCTGCCATGGTTTCTGTCTGCTCGTTGTCTACCCAAAGAATTACTTTAGAAGGACGTCGGGTAGGAACAACTTTATGAGTTGCTACCAGTTTCCCGTCTACAAAACCTTCTGCCAGCAGATATGATTCTTCATGTTTATTGGCTCTGGTCAATGCTTTGTCGTGCATTACGTCCCATACATTGTTGAATGTAATGACGGGTGAAGGCATACCTTCTCCTTTGATTTCCTTTTTGTAGATATATGGTTTTCCTCCTTTGCAACAGGTAAGGCGTACTTCCTCACAATTACTGTATACGGTTACATCCTTGGGAGAGAACGGAGTCATGGCATTGGCAATGAAAACCATTGGTCCGTTTTCGGCAATCAGTTTGTCATTTTTTTCAACCGGACGCTGTGAACAGAACATGTAGTAGGATAGCTTGGGCTGGCGGAACGCATCCATGATACCTCCATAGAACGGGTCCGGGTGGTAGCCGCGCTGATGGTCAAAAGAATGCCATAAACATCCTCCCATGTGCTGGCGTGGATTACGATATAACGCATCGTAACAAGTGTACTGGTAATCTGTTTTAGCATATCCCTGAGCTTGTATCAGCATCGGAACTTCTCCCCAGGAGCGGTTTACCCGGCTGGGAGAGTTATGAGAATTCCAGTCGTCTACGTTGTCTCCCCATTCACGGGTGAAATACGAAATGTTAGGGTCTAAGTCTGATGTGTTAAATGCTCCTCCAGCCCCATTGACAGGATGTGTAAAATGAATGGGAAAATATTCATGTCCTTTAGCAGTTACATCGCAGCCTGCATAGCAATAAGGATAGGGATATTCTTCATGAAGAATGCTTACTACATTCTTGGCAAAATCTTCCGGATACCATGTTTCGTTGAGAATCGGCTCCCACATCCAGACAGAAGGGTGATTTCGATCGCGTCTGACCATATTGCGGATGTCGCTGTATACCCTTTGTGCAAAGATGGGTTCATCGTTCCAGAACTGCCATCCAGGAGTGTTGACAATGACAAACAGTCCCAGTTCATCACAAGCATCCATAAATGCCGGGTCTTGTGGATAATGTGCGTTGCGGATGACTCTTAATCCTGCATCACGAAGCTTTTTGGCATCTCTCCAGTGAAGACTGTTTGACAGGGCGTTACCGATGATGGCAAAATCCTGATGTCTGTTGGCGCCAATTAATGGGTAAGGGTAAGGTTTTCCATTCAGCCAGAAACCGTCTTTCCCTTTGAACTCAATGCTTCTGATTCCAATACGGCGGCGGTATCCGTCGATGATGTTTCCTGCTTTATCCTTTATCATAACGTGAAGCTGGTATAATGTAGGAGAGTCAGGTTCCCATAATTCAGGTTGGTTCACGTGCAGCACAAGGGATGTCTGCCGTCCTTTTCCTTTGCTTACAGAGAATGCTTTTTCCGCTTGAGCAACCAGTTTCTGTGAGGTGTTAAACAGTTGGTATTCTACCTTTCCAGAGAATGATTTTCCGGACATGTTCCGGATGTGTGCATCCAGCTTTACATCGGCAGATTGCTCAGATACATGGTTGAAGGAGACAAACAACCCTCCGCCGGCAGTTTCATTTTCATAATTAGGATCGGTGAGGAATACGTTATTATGCGCAATGAGCCAGCAATCTCTGTAAATACCCCCGAAATAGGTGAAGTCAAGTGCATCCTGTGGCTTTCCTGGAGGATAAGACGGGTCGTTGCTGTTGTCAGCCCATACTGCTATCACATTGTCTTGTTCGTAGCGCAGGTATTCAGTAATGTTTGCGATGACAGGCAAGAAACCACCGAAATGTTCTTTGACGAGTTTTCCGTTAATCCATACCTTGGATTTTCCCATAATGGCTTCAAAATGCAGAAAAAGTTGTTTGCCTTTCCATGCTTCTTCTGGAGTAAAGTGTTTTCTATACCAAACCTCACCTTGATAGTTGATGCAGCCGCTGGCTTCGGAAGGCACATATTCTATCCCGTCAGGGAGAGAGACTAGATTCCACTCCTTGTCATTGAAATTCGGACGTTCGGCTCCATCCGCACTGCCTTTATGCAAACGCCATGCAGGGTTCATACTGTAAACGGTTCTTCCGGTGTTAGGAAGCTCAAAGAAACCGGCTGTAGAGAATTCCGGTTGATGGGCAAATCCTAGTTGGGCAATCATGAGTATCAAACTACATAGGGCAGTTCGAATGTCCAAAAATAGTTTCTTCATACGATATGACTTATTTTTAAGGTTAATAATTAATAATCTCCTTTTTGATAGGAATTCTTTTCATGATAGAAATTGATTCTTTCTGTCCATGTTTTATCTTCTAAGGGGAAAACTTTATGTGTATTTGCCCACTCAATCCATTTGCTTTCCAGTTCCTCTACTTTATCTGGATATGTGGCAGAGAGGTCATGTGTTTCAAACGGATCTTTGTCGAGATCTATCAGCTCCCATTGACTGTTTCTGTCAGCCCTTACCAGTTTCCAGTTGCCTTCTATGATAGCGCATGAACTTTGGTGCTCAAAGTACAGCGTTCGCTTGTGAATGGATTGGTCAGTTATGGCTGGGAGCAGGTTTGTCCCTGGTAGGTCTGCATGTGAGAATGTTTTAGGATATGCTACGTTTCCCAGCGCCATACAAGTCGGCATTATATCAATGATATGGGCAGGCTGGTTACATACTTTTCCTCTCTGTGGATTCTTGCCTTTATTGCCATGACAAAGAATCAGCGGGCTGCTGGTTCCACCTTGAAATACCCACTTCTTATAGTTTCTATAGGGTGTGTTTGACAGGTCAGACATCAGCTGGCCGATAAATCCTCCTTCGTCGGTAGCCCCGTTGTCACTCATGAAAAGAAACACCGTATTCTCATACATGCCTTTCTTCCTCAGCTCTTCGATGACCAGACCGATACCTTCGTCCATGATTTCAATCATGGCAGCATACGTGGCCATGTCTTTTATCCATCGCTCCTGCTGTTCCGGGGCCAGTTCCTCCCATGATGGGCGCCTGCCGCCAAATTCCTTATGGAAAACGGGCAGTTTCATACCTTCAGGAATAAGTTCGAGGCTTTTCTGCTTTTCAAACCGCTGCTTCCGCAGCACGTCGTATCCTGCCCTGTATCGTTCCATGCATCTCTCCACATATTTTTCCGGAGCCTGAAGAGGCAGATGAGGCGCATAGTGGGCCAGGTACAGGAACATCGGCTTGTGGACGTCATGAGTGCGGACAAAGCTTACGGCAGAATCAGTAATCGCTTTTGTGTAATAATAATCGTCAGGCAGCCGGGTGACTCTTTCCAGGTCATTGTATACCGGATCAGGCTTATAATAGCTTCCTCCTCCGTGCAGACAGCCGTAATACCTGTCGAATCCCCTTTGCACAGGATAACTGCCATTGGGGGCATCATATCCGCCAGTGGTAGTGACATGCCATTTTCCGCTCATGTAAGTACGGTATCCTCCTGCTTTCATGATTTCAGCAAGGGTCGGATATTCTTTATCTATCTGTCCACTGTATCCCGGACGGTGTTCGTCCACTTCCGCCATCCATCCCATTCCTACCTGGTGCTGGTATCTTCCCGTCAGCAGGGCTGCCCTGCTCGGACAGCTTCTTCCTGTATTCTTGAACTGGCTGAATCGTATTCCTTCCTGAGCCAGCTTGTCAATGTGAGGCGTACGGATTTCACTGCCGTAGCATCCTAAGTCGGAAAATCCCATGTCATCACACAGGATGAGCACAATGTGGGGCTGCTGTGTTATCTGGGCTTGTATTGAAAGTGAAGTAGCACAAGCCAGAAATGGGATGAGCGATATTTTGTTCATATTGGGCATGGGTTTTTGTTCCGTATGACAAAAGTAAGATAAAAAAGTGCTGCACGATAGCGTACAGCACTTTTTAAGATTACCATCCTTCGTTCGGCGTACATAAATCGTTTGTTTCAAGTTCTTTTGCTGGTATCGGATAATAGTAATATCTGTTGGTATTACCAGTTTGACCAGTCATGAACTGCTTGTATCTAACTTCGTTGCAAGTCTTTAGGCGTTCTTCCAGCAATCCCCAACGGCGCAGGTCGTAGAAACGCTCACCTTCTACAAAGAATTCTATGGCGCGTTGATGCTCCAAATCAGCAAATACCCCTTCGTCTGTTTTAGGTCCGGAGTAGTCGTTCAGGTTAGCTCGTCTTCTGATATCATTTAAGTATCCGATAGCTGTGTCCAGATTCTTTTTGGAACTTCCTCTTAAGTAAGATTCGGCCAGTAGGAGGATTACGTCGGCATAACGGATGGCTCTTTCATTGATAGAAGACATCGGCGGATCTGATTCCGCTTCCATTGTTTTCGAGTTTTGATATTTCAGAATCCAATAAGTATTTAACTTGTCTGCTGCAAAAACTTCTTGGAATGGTTTCAGGTAATACATGCAGCCCGGATAGTTCCATGCCACAGATTCTCGTGCACGGATGTCTACATTTCCATCCTTGTCCTTTTCTTTCCAGAATATATTCATCATCTGTTGGGTTGGATTGGCTTCATACCATCCGCTGACTTCTGGCGCCGCATATTCTCGTGGACGGGTATTGGTTTGGGTAGAGTTGGCCAATTCACCGTTGCCCCAAATGTCAGTTCCTCCCACTTGTTCTATGAGCAGTTCGAAAATACTTTCTTCATTATTTTCATGCGCTTCATCAAAATTCCAAGAGAAATCATTGACTAATTTGTAAGTGTACGGAGATTTGGTAAGCGGTTCTAATATGTCAATGGCTTCATCAAATTTTTCTTGATATACTAGAATTTTCCCAATAGTGGCATAAGCAGCTCCTTTAGTCGGTTTTCCGATTACGTCATTTTTGACAGGAAGAAGTTTGCCTGCTTCTGTCAGGTCAGTAATAGCCTGCCCCCAGATATCCGCTTGGCTGGATTTGGCCAAAGGGAAAGTAGAAGGCTCTTGTGAAGCGGTCATTCGCAGAGGAGCGTCTTTAAATTCTTTCCCTAATTGGAAAAGATAAAAACCGCGGATGAAAAGACATTCCCCTTTTACTTTATTGATAAAATCTTCGGAGAATTCTCCTTTCTTTTCTTCCAGTTTCTGTATGATAGAGTTGGTTCTATATAGTGCGTTATAGAACTGGTAGAACATTCCTTGTGTCAGTGAATTCGAAGTCGTATTCGTAAAGTTCATGGCTTGGAATATTTCGCTAATGTCATTGCGGAATTCCACTTCATCGGCACGGCATATTCTTAGCATCACTCCGCGTGTCCCATAATATCCTCCTCCCAGTGCGTTCTTTAATGGGGTATAACAAGAGGTTAATGCCAGCTCAAAATCTGCTTCATTCCTCCAGAATGTATCTTCTGTCTGCTTGTTGGGGTTAACCTGATCAAGCTGATCTTCACATGAGGTGAAGGTCAGACCTGCTGAGAGTAATGTGCAGGTGATTAAGGTATATAGCTTTTTCATAAGTGTTTTCATTTAAAATGTAACATTTAATCCTAACATGAAAGTCCGGTTAGACGGATAGATAAATTCATCGAATCCACGAGAGTAAACGTTGGTCGCATTTACGTCAGGAGTATAGCCTGTATAAGAGGTGATGGTGAACAAGTTTTCGGCATTCACATATATGCGTGCTTTTTGTACCACTCCTTTAAACCATGAGTTTGGGAATGTATACCCAATCTGAATGTTTCTGAGGCGGAAGTATGAACCATCTTCCAGATACCGGTTTGATTCGGCACGGGTGTTACGGTTCGGGTCTGTCCAGATTAAACGCGGATGTGCGGCGTTCTTGTTATCCGGTGTCCAATAGTCCAGGCAGCTTGCCAGGAAGTTGGTACCTTTTGTTACGTCTTCAAGTGTCTGGCGTGTAGCGTTATAAATCTTATTTCCGGTTACTCCTTGGAATCCTATGGAGAAATCGAAGTTCTTATATGTCAGATTGGCATTGATAGAGTAAGTGAATTTCGGGAAAGGACTTCCACAGTAAACACGGTCGTCATCCGTAATGCTTCCGTCATTATTGGTGTCTTGGAATTTGATATCTCCAGGCTCTGCACTTGGCTGGATTAACTGGCCGTCTTTCTGATAAGCTTGTATTTCTTCCGTTGTGTTGAAGTATCCCAAAGCCGGTATTAGCCAGAAGCCACCGATAGGATAGCCTGCGAGGGTCTTGCAGGTGTTGATGTTTTGATTGGTTGCACCACTGTTGATAACCTGTGAGTCAGTACCCATGTTGATAACCTCATTCTTGTTGAAACTGCCGATGAAGTTAATGCCGTATGACAAATCCTGGTTGATATAGTCATTCCATCCGATATTGAATTCAAAACCTTTGTTTTGAATTTTTCCGGCATTACGAACTGGGTCATTGGCACCACCTGTGGAGATAGGAATAGGCACACTCAGCAAAATGTCTTTCGTATTCTTCACATACCAGTCGGCTGTCAGGCTTAACCGGTTGTGTAAGGCTAGGAAGTCAATGCCGACATTGGTCATGGAAGTCTCCTCCCATTTGATGTTCGGGTTGGCAAAATCTTTAGGGAATGCTCCTAAAATAAGGCCACCATCTCCGTCAGGATAGTTAATACCGGACGTTACAACTGAAGTGAACTGATAATCTGTGATTTCCTGGTTACCTAACACGCCATAACCTCCTCTGAGTTTCAATTGCTCAAGCCAAGGCACGTTGTTCTTTACAAACTTTTCTTCGGCAATGTTCCATCCTAGAGAGATTGACGGGAAGTTACCGTAACGATTGGATGAAGCAAATTTTGAAGAACCGTCCCGACGTATGGTGGCAGTGATAAGATAACGGTTGTCGTATGAATAGAAAACACGGCCCAATACTGAGGTAAGTACGCTTCTTGTCAGATTGCCATTCGTAGCAAATCCTTTAGAGGCTCCTTCAATTTCTTTGATACCTTCCGGCATACCCTGTGCAGAGCCTTCCAACCAGCGTACTTGTGTGTCCTGGTAAGAGTATCCTGCCAGCAATGAAACTTTATGCTTTCCGAATGTGCGGTCAAATGTCAACAGGTGTTCGACTAGGATGTTACGCGTGCGTCTTTGTTGGTCTGAAATGGACGTTTCTTCTTTCTTACTTAGCCCACAGTTGAATAAGCCGGTATAACTACTGTTTCTATAGAACTGGAAATCAGGAGTGAAGTTTAATTTGTATTTTAATCCTTTTATGGGCTCTATAGATACATAGGCATTGGCGAAAACCTTTATGTTGTCTTGGTTTCTATCCATCAGGTTTTCATCTGTCATTACAAGAGGATGAGTAAGATTGGTCACATCACCATACATGCTGCCATATCCTCCCACATTGTCCGGATTGTATTTTTCTAAAGTTGGTACAGCCTGTATGATATGACCTATCATTCCTCCACGGGTGTCTGACATTAGAGGCTTGTTTTGGTCGTACGACAAGATGACATTTGTTCCGGCCTGAAAGATGCCTTTTTTGAAGTCTACTTTACTTTGCATGGTATAGCGCTGGAAATTGGTTCCTTTTACCACACCGTCCTGATTCGTGTATCCTATACTGTTATAATAGGTCGCATATTTTCCTCCTCCCTTTACTGAAAGGTTATAGTTCTGCATCAATGCCGGATTGAACATGATGTCCTGCCAGTCGTTGTTGGGTTTAGAAGCCAAATCGGTGGCCATTTCCAACGGAGCTAGGCCTGCGGCTTCACGTGCTTTGGTGGTAACTTCTGCCCAGCCCGCAGCGTCGAGCATGTCCAGATATTTGGAAGGTGCTGTGACTCCCACGTTTGCAGACAAATCAATAATAGGTTTTCCGTCGGTGTTTGTTCCGCTCTTGGTAGTGATGATTACTACGCCGTTGGCAGCACGTGAACCGTAGATTGCTGCGGAAGAGGCGTCTTTCAAGACATCAATGCTTTCAATATCCCCCGGATTGATATGGTCGATTCCTGACATGTACATGCCATCCACGATATACAAAGGTGCGGAATTGTTTAAAGTACCGATACCACGAACCATGATGCGTGTGCTGCCACCGGGTGCTCCGCCTTGTGAAACAATGTCTACACCGGCGATTTTCCCTTGTAACGCTTGACCGATGGTGGAGTTGCTTTGTGTGTTCAGCTTTTCTGCACTGACATTAGCTACCGACCCGGTAAGGTCTGCTTTTTTCTGTACGCCATATCCGATTACTACCACTTCTTCTAATACTTCAGTATCTTCTTTTAGTGTTACGGAAATAGGAGAGCCGTCCCATACAAATTCTTGTGTTTTAAATCCAACAAAAGAAATCTGAATAGTGGCTCCTTTTTTTACGGCAGATAAAGCAAAATTTCCATCAAAATCGGTAATGGTACCGTTTGACGTTCCTTTTACTACTACGGAAGCTCCAATAATTGTTTCTCCCTTACTGTCTTTTACAACTCCTTTACAGGTACTTTCTTGTTGTGAAATACTTGAATTTTGTACACCTGTGTCCAAAGCGGCATTTGCTGCTCCGGCAGGTAGTCCACTTAAGGCTAGGAATAGACTTATTCCTCCAATGGGAAGTTTCATAGTTAATACATTTGGTTAATTGTAAATAGGTTTAATATTTTTTCAGTGTAAATATATAATTTATAGATTAAAAATCAAAATAATTTGGTAATTTTAATATATACATTAGTGTTTACTAAGAAATTATAGGAGATCTTTGAAAATGTTGAAATTCAGTTTGTTACAAGTGATTTTGGAGTCGATGGATTTGAATTTACTTTTGCGTTCATAACCAGACCGTTATGCATAAAGATCGGTTCGTTTTCTCTCAATTAGTCCAATTTATGGATTGCAACCATTTCAATTATCTCGTCCGTAAGTATGAAGGCGGCAAGTATATCAAGAGCTATACCTGTTGGAATCAACTGCTTACGGTGGTGTTTGGTCAGCTTTCCAATCGTGAGAGTCTTCGGAATCTCATTGTAGCAATGGAAGCTCATGCCGGGAAAATGTTTCGGCATGCGCCTCCAAAGGCTTCGGTGTGCGGGCGCGTACGCTTCAACGTTCAAAAAAGAGGCTTTGAACCGTTCCGGATGTTCTCTGAACGCCTAAGCGTTTGGGATAAAACGCCTTTACGTTTGACCTCAGACGTCGAAGAGTTTTGCTTGAAACGCTGAAGTGTTTTATCTGAAACGTAAAGACGTTTTGTTTGAGACGTAAGGGCGATTTGACAAAAACACCGAAGCGTTTTGCCGTCCGGCATATTGACACAAATTTTCCGGACAAAAATAGCACATCAGGCCTTTTTCTCCTCACCATATTCCTTTATATATAGAGAATTTTTCTTCACTTTACCTTCATCCTTCACTTTTTGCACAATCACATCTGATTGTCAGTAAGTTGCAGTGAAGGAAGGGGAGTGAAGGAATCACCTTCGGGCTAAAAGAGTATAAAAAGCCGGCCTTATTTTCTCAAATTTCCTCGAATGCATTATCGCCTTTCCGCTCCGGTGGAAGAGGGCGTGTCTGGCCGGTACAGCGAAGGCAATAAGAAGCTTCACCGTAACCATCTGGCTGACAGTGTGATGTGATGAAGGAAGGAAAATTGAAAAGTACCGGAAGCCATATTTATGTACCATAACCGACAGTCGCTACATGCTACTCATGTTTTTAGGACCTGTATTTAATAGTATTGTTCGACAAATCGAATTTCCAAAATGTCAAAGACCTATATGATTCAAGTGAACCGAATTTATTTAATTTTTAATCTTGTCTATTTTTAGTGGACAGTAGTGATAACTATAACATCTGATTAGGAATATTCAGTAAATGCCCTTACAAGATACAATGGTGTATGAATTTGCTGGCTGATTTTATGATATTTACTGAATGCCTTCCTATATATTAATAAGTTAGCATGTTAAACCGTGTTTAAATGGTTTTCAAAGACTCTTTACAAATCCCGTTCAGTCCGCAGTTTTCACATTTAGGGGCACGTGCCGTACAGACGTAACGTCCGTGGAGAATCAGCCAGTGGTGTGCGGTCGGGATAAGTGCTTCAGGGATGTATTTTACCAGTTGTTTTTCAGTAGCCAGCGGAGTGGTACACGTGTGGGGAACCAGTCCGATGCGATGGCTTACGCGGAACACGTGTGTATCGACTGCCATGGCAGCCTTATTGAATACCACGCTCTGGATGACATTCGCCGTTTTGCGTCCTACACCGGGTAATTTAATCAGCTCTTCCAGCGTGTCGGGCACGGTACTTTGGAAATCGCGTACCAGCATCTGCGCCATACCTACCAGATGCTTGGCTTTGTTGTTGGGATAGCTTACGCTGCGGATGTATTCGAACACTACTTCCGGAGTGGTGGCAGCCAAAGCTTCGGGAGTAGGAAAATCCCTGAACAGGGGAGGGGTAATCATGTTGACCCGCTTGTCGGTACATTGTGCGCTGAGAATGACAGCTATCAGCAGTTCAAACGGGTTGCTATAGTGCAGTTCCGTTTCGGCTACGGGCATGGCCGTCTGGAAATATTCGATGACTTTCTGATAAAGTTCTTTTTTTCGCATACTGTGTAGAATAATTTAGGTGAATAGTTTGTGATTAATACCATTTCTTCCGTTTGAAAAACAGATATACTCCGATGCCGGTAAACAGCATCAGTCCCCAGGCCATCAGGTAACCGTATTTCCATCCCAGTTCGGGCATCCATTCGAAATTCATTCCCCAGATGCCTGCCAGGAATGTCAGCGGAATGAAGATAGTCGATACGATGGTGAGCTGCTTCATGATGTTGTTCATCCGCTGGTCATTGTTCGACAAGTAAAGGTCTACCAGGGCCGAAATCATGTCGCGGCAGCCGTCGAGAGTCTGTAGTACGAATTGCAGATGGTCGTTTACGTCGTTAAAGAACGGACGGTTGGCTTTATGAAGCAGTACATTGTCGGCATGGAACAGCTTGCTCATCTGCTCTTTAAGCGGAAGGATGCATTTCTTGATGAGGCGGGCATCCTTTCGATAGGGCTGTATATCCTCTAATGCCAGTCCGCTTCTGGTTTCCGGTGACAGCAATGATTCCTCCATGTCTTCCAGCTGGTCTTCCATTCGGGATATGATAGACATAAAGCTGGCCATGACGCTGTTCAGCATGACGCTCAGCAGAAAATCTGACTGACGGTTCCGGATTTTCAGGGTGTTGTTTTTCAATGCCGTGTGAATCTCATTGAAGAAATCGCTGTCGTGCTCCATGAAAGTAAGTACGAAATTACTTCCCTGCACAATGCAAAGCTGCTGGGGAGTGTACGTGTTTTCTTCGTCTACCGACAACTGTTTCAGGATGACCACATTGTAGGTGTCATGCTCTTCAATTTTTGTCAGATGCTCCGCATTGAGAATATCTTGTGTGGTAAGAAAATCGATGTGGAAAAAATCGCAGACTTCCTGCACGATTTCTGTATTCTGCAATCCGTGAATCTGTACCCAGTTGATGGCATCCGGCCGGATGAAAGGAGAAAACTCTTTGATGGAAGCTCCCTGATGATATTCCAGAATTTCTGTATTGTATGTACAGAAATGCAGGTGAGTCGGCGTATGGCTGGCTCCCGTATAATTCAGCTTTTCGCTTAGCAGGTTGTTTCTTGTCATGGCACTTTCGGTTTAATCAATACGTTTCAATACCACCTCTTTTTTGTCGATGTATTTATCGAAGCGGAAAGACGGCATGCCTAATGCGATGCCGGCATGAACGGTTCCTTCAATACCTAATAGCTTTTGCAACTTTCTTTTCCGGTCCATTCCTGCTGCACTGCACACGAATCCGGTGTAGAACTGTGAGACTCCTGCCGCTTCTGCCATGAGTGAAGCATTCTGGTAGGCAAGGTTGCAGTCCTGACATCCGAAACGTTCTTTTTTGTCGGTATAGAAAAAGATGGTAGCCGTGGCACCTCTCAAAATACCGTCGTTACCTCGTTCAAATTCCTCATGCAGTCTTTTGAACACCGGCACGTAGCGATAGCCCGAAGGCATGAGCGGTTTCAGTATCAATTTCAACAACGGATTTTCCACCAAGTTTACTATCGACATAAAAGTGCCGATGGTGATACGGCTGACCTCCTTCAAGGTTTCCGGGCGGGTGACCAATACCATTTTGACTTCTTGTGCATTGGTTGCCGTTGGGGCCCGATGGGCAGCCTCTATAATACGCTGTAACAGCTCTTCCGAAACTTTTTCTTTGGAGAACGCACGATTCGAGCGGCGGGAACGGATGAGCAGTTCCACCTGGTCGGCAGTGGGAAGTTGGCTGCGGTCGATGGTATGAACCTTTTCAGGTGGAAAATCAGCATGCTCAATGGAGTTGGTCGGGCAAACGGCCACACAGTGTCCGCAACTGATGCAGTCGTCGGCATTCACTTCAATACCTTTATCTTCCTGAAGGGTAAACAGAGCAGAGGGGCATATTCTGACGCATTTCTTACAACGTATGCATGTATTCTGATTGATATGTATTTGAGCCATAGTGTGGAATAAATTTAGATACATTATTTACAAAGGTACGATTTTTATTTGTTTTTCCTCTTGTGTTTTCTTTGTTTCTCCAAAGAGGATTCTCTGTTTCACAGTGTGAAATACAAAAACCACAGTGTGGAATATATATTTCACACTGTGGGATACAAATCCCGCACTGTGGGACAGAGAATATGCAAATGTGTTGGGAGTAATCTGTACAAGGAAAACGGAATTTGTTTCAGTTTCAAAAAAACTTTGTATCTTTGCGCCCGATTAAAAAGAGAACATTTACATGCGATGCCGTGAATAGCGGTCGTGTATTCTAGAACACCACGTAAAAAACAGGAGCGATGAAAAAAGAAAATCTCGTATCAGTGCCTTTTATGGTTTTGGGCATTGTGTTTTGTGTCTGTCTGGTGGCAGCCAATCTGTTAGAAACCAAAGTCGTACAGCTGGGTCCGATTTCTGTAACTGCCGGACTCATTGTTTTCCCGATTTCTTACATTATTAATGACTGTATTGCCGAAGTATGGGGCTTCCGTAAGGCGCGTCTGATTATCTGGATGGGCTTCCTCATGAATTTCATGGTAGTGGCCATGGGACAGTTGGCAGTGGCTCTTCCCGCTGCTCCGTTCTGGGAGGGAGAAGAAAGCTTCAATTTCGTATTCGGCATGGCACCTCGAATTGCGGTAGCCAGTCTGACAGCCTTTCTGGTTGGTTCGTTTATCAATGCGTATGTGATGAGTCGCATGAAAGTGGCTTCACACGGAAAGAATTTCTCTGCCCGTGCCGTATTGTCGACCATAGCCGGAGAGGGAGCCGACTCGCTGATTTTCTTCCCGCTGGCTTTTGGCGGACTGATGCCGGTGAGTGAACTGGCCAAGATGATGCTGGTGCAGGTGGTACTCAAGACTTTGTATGAAGTGATTGTACTGCCGGTAACTGTTCGTGTGGTGAAATACATCAAGCGAGTGGATGATACAGATGTATATGACGAGCATATCTCGTATAATGTATTAAGAATCAAGGAAATCTAAGAAATATGGTAAATAATAAGGAGGCCCTCGTCGTTTTTAGCGGCGGGCAGGATTCTACGACCTGTCTTTTCTGGGCAAAAAAGCATTTTGAGAAAGTATATGCACTGAGCTTTCTGTACGGACAGAAGCATGAAAAGGAAGTGGAACTGGCGCGTGAAATTGCACGGAAAGCCGGGGTGGAGTTTGAAGTTATGGATGTGTCGTTTATCGGGCATCTGGGAAAAAATTCTCTGACGGATACGTCTATTCACATGGATGAGGAAAAACCGAAAGATTCATTTCCGAATACGTTCGTTCCGGGAAGAAACTTGTTTTTCCTGAGCATTGCAGCGGTTTATGCGCGTGAGAAAGGTATCCATCACATGGTGACGGGAGTATCGCAGACGGATTTCAGCGGGTATCCCGATTGTCGGGACTCGTTTATCAAGTCGCTGAACGTGACACTGAATCTGGCCATGGAAGAACAGTTTGTGATTCATACACCGCTGATGTGGATTGACAAGGCACAGACTTGGGCGCTGGCCGATGAACTGGGAGTGCTTGACTTGGTTCGAAATGAGACACTGACTTGTTATAATGGAATCCCGGGCGACGGGTGCGGGCATTGTCCGGCTTGTAAATTGCGCCGTGAGGGATTGGAAAAATATTTGGCTTCAAAACAAAATAAGTAAGTATGGAAAGAAAAGACGAACTCACTTTGTTAGGTAATAAGAAAACAGTATATAAGCAGGATTATGCACCTGAGGTGCTGGAATCGTTTGTAAACAAACATCCGGAGAATGATTACTGGGTACGTTTCAACTGTCCGGAGTTTACCAGTCTTTGCCCGATTACGGGGCAGCCGGATTTTGCGGAAATCCGTATCAGTTACCTGCCGGATGTGAAGATGGTGGAAAGCAAGAGCTTGAAGCTGTATTTGTTCAGTTTCCGTAATCACGGCGATTTTCATGAAGACTGTGTGAACATCATCATGAAAGACTTGATTAAACTGATGGATCCGAAATACATTGAGGTGACGGGTATCTTTACTCCACGTGGCGGTATTTCCATTTATCCGTATTGCAATTACGGTCGTCCGGGAACAAAGTACGAGGAACTGGCTGAATATCGGATGAAGAATCATGATTTGTAAGCCGGAGTTTGCCGAAATATAAAAGAATGCGGGCGGAGAAACATTCACATGCTGTTTCTCTGCCCGTATTTTTTATGGATACTTTGGTATCAGGAAAGTTCCAAACCGAGGGCTTCCTTGAGTTTCAGCAGACTGGGGTTTTTCTTGCTCATCATCTGAAAACGCTCTACGTGGCTATAGGCACGCACGTTTTCGTTGGCTTCGCTTACCCGTGTAGTCATTCTGATTTTGCGGTTATGTAGTTTCTCCTGCAGATGGGCTTCTATCTTCGGTGCCAGTTGCTGCATGTATTTCTGAACCATGTCATTGTCTACTGCAACTTCGAATGTCTGCTGGTCGGCCAGCAGGTGAGGGTGCATGTTCACCATGCGTCCGGCATTGGCAGCCTCTTCTTTAGGTAGCAGACTGGCAAACTCACACCAGTAATAGCCTAAGTCTTTTTCATTGAACATGTAATCTTCCCATGTCTCTGCCACGGGCTGCTGTACGGGCGCATTGGATGCAGTTCGTGCTGCTGGCTCTGCGGAGGCTGTCTGTGTCTTGCGGATAGACATGCCTAAACTGCCGGCTTTGATGACCGGTGCCTTTCTTTCCGTACTGACTTTGGGCAGTGGACTGCTTTTGGTGTAGGGTACTTCCGATTGCTGCAAGGTGCTTGTATAAGGTTGTGTACTTGCTGCCGCCGGTTGAGGCTGAGGAGTCGGCTGAGAGACCGGAGCTGTAGCTGCCGGAGTCGCTTGTGCGGGTTGGGCTACAGACTGATTGGCTTGTGCCGTATGGAAGACGGGGGATAACTGTTTCTTAGGGCCATGCCCACTTCCGGCATCTTCCGGTTCGGCTGTGAGTTGTGCCACCTGAATAAGGGTGAGCTCTACCAGCAGGCGTTTGTTCTTGCTTTGCCGGTAGTTCAGGTCGCAGTCGTTGCACAGCTTCATGGCTTTGTACAGGAATTGTGGCGTACATTTCTGCGCTTGAGCCTGGTATCGATCTCGGATAGAAGCACCGGCTTCCAGCAGTTGCAGGGTAGACGGGTCGCGGCTTACCAGCAGGTTTCGGAAATGCGAAGTCAGCCCCGTGATGAAATGGTTGCCGTCAAATCCTTTTCGAAGAATATCATTGAACGTGAGCAGGCATTCGGCTACTTTATTTTCCAGGAAGAAATCGGTCAGCTTGAAATAATATTCGTAGTCCAGTACGTTCAGGTTCTCAATCACACTTTGGTAGGTGATGTGTCCGTTGGTGAAGCTCACTACCTGATCGAAGATGGAGAGGGCATCACGCATACCTCCGTCGGCTTTCTGTGCAATGACGTTCAGGGCTTCCGGCTCGGCTTCGATGTGCTCCTTGCGGGCTACGTTCTCCAGGTGTTCCACCGTATCGTTGACTGTGATGCGGCTGAAGTCGTAAATCTGGCATCGGCTCAGGATGGTGGGAAGAATTTTATGCTTCTCAGTGGTGGCCAGAATGAAAATGGCATGCTGAGGTGGTTCTTCCAGCGTCTTCAGAAAGGCATTGAATGCGGCGGTAGACAGCATGTGTACCTCGTCAATGATATACACCTTGTACTTGCCGATTTGAGGCGGGATGCGTACTTGCTCAATCAAGGAACGGATGTCTTCGACTGAGTTGTTGGAGGCCGCATCCAACTCATGGATATTATAGGAACGCTGTTCGTTGAAAGCCTTGCATGATTCACATTCGTTGCATGCCTCTCCTTCACTGGTCGGGTGAAGACAGTTGATGGTCTTGGCAAAGATACGTGCGCAGGTGGTCTTTCCTACTCCTCGCGGACCGCAGAACAGGTAGGCATGCGCCAGTTTATGATTGGCAATGGCATTTTTCAGGGTCGTGGTCAATGCACGTTGTCCCACTACGGTATCGAAAGTAGAGGGACGGTATTTGCGTGCCGATACGATATAATTTTCCATGTGTCGATTCTTTTGTTTGATTCCTTGATATTTCTGCAAATGTACATAAAATCTCTTTCTTGTCATGGGCTTGCTAGGAAATAATTTCTATCTTTGCAAGGGTAATAAAGTGTGTATTTTATGGGTAAACTGGCTAATATATGGGCTTTTATCGGAAGGCATAAGTATTGGGTAACCATCGGTGCTTTTCTGTTGATTATCGGAGTGTTGGATGAAAACAGTCTGATACGCCGCATAGCACATAAGCGTGAAATTCATCAGTTGAATACGGAAATTGAGCGTTACCGTAAGCAGTATGAGGAGGACAGCAAGTTGCTGAAGGAGATTACCTCAAATAAGGAAGCACTGGAGAAGGTGGCTCGTGAAAAATACCTGATGAAGAAAGAAAATGAGGATATTTTTATTTTTGAAGAAGATAAGTGATGGAATCAAAGATGAAGGATAAACTGGCTGTTGTGGGGGCCATTGTGTTGTTTATAGGCTTGGCATTGCAGTTCGTAAAACTGGCATGGGCTCCGTATGTGTATCTCGTAGGGGCCTGCTTGTTTGCCTACGTACAGCTGGTTTCCGATTATAAGGGAAAGAATATCATTATCCGTCGTTTGCGCCGTCAGCAGCTTTTAGGAGCCATGTTGCTGGTGTTGACCGGAGTAATCATGTTGCTGTGGAAACGGAACGAATGGATTGTTTGCCTGACGGTAGCGGCAGTATTGGAACTTTACACGGCTTTCCGTATTCCGCAGGAAGAAGCAAAAGAGAATTAGTGTGACAGTATAAATTAAGGAACCATGAAAGAAAGGTATTGGAAATATTCACTGATTGTTTTTATCCTTGGATTGGGGTATTTGCTGTTTCGCCAGGCACAGCCGTTTATGAACGGTATTCTGGGAGGATTTACGCTTTATTTGCTGTTGCGTAACTTCACTTTCTGGCTTCAGACCAAGATGAAGCCGGCATTGGCTGTATGGCTGGTGACAATTGGAGTGACACTTTTTATTCTGATACCACTTTCTTTGTTTAGCTGGGCTTTGGTGAGCCAGGTTTCGAAGATGCACTTTGATACGGAGGCTATTATTCGTCCGGCATGGCATGTGATTGATTTTGTCAAGGACCGTACGGGTTTCGATATTTTGTCGGAGAAAAGTTTGTCATTTTTTGTATCACAGGCTTCCTCCATCGGTCAGTCGGTAATGACAGGGGTGAGTGACCTGCTAGTTAATCTGTGTGTGGCCATTATGCTGTTGTTCTTTATGCTTTATGAAGGAAAATCCATGGAACACTATATATCCACGCTGTTGCCTTTTAAAGCCGAGAATAAGATTGAAGTGTTGAAGAAGGTACAGCTGATGGTGCGTTCCAATGCCATTGGAATTCCTTTGCTGGCCATTATCCAAGGATTTATATCGTTAGGAGGTTATTTGATTTGTGATGCTCCCAACCCATTTCTAAGTGCTATGCTGACAGCTTTTGCTTCGGTAATTCCTTTGGTGGGTACCGCTTTGGTATGGGTGCCGATTACTATCTACTTCCTGATTGTAGGAAGCTGGGTGAACGCTTTGATGATGTTGGGATATGGAGCCATCATCGTATCGCAGTGCGATAATCTGATACGTTTCCTGCTTCAGAAGAAAATGGCGGATGTGCATCCGTTGATTACGATTTTTGGTGTAGTGGCCGGTCTCCCTTTATTTGGCTTTATGGGAGTGATATTTGGTCCGTTGCTCGTATCGCTGTTCCTTCTTTTTGTGGATATGTTCCGGAAGGAATTCTTGCTGGAAGACAACCAATCGGCTACGCCTGATTGATTCGTTCTTCCAGGAATTTTATAATCTCTTCCGCTTGTGCAGGATGAAACCACGTGATTTCCGGGTCTCTCTTGAACCAAGTCATTTGTTTCCGGGAATAAATGCGTGAGTTTTGCTTGATTTTTTCTATCGCAAAAGGAAGTTCCCATTCCCCATCCAGGTAGTTGAATATCTCCTTGTAGCCTACGGTATTGAGTGAATTGAGGTGCTTGTAGGCGTATACGCTTTTGACTTCCTCCAGCAATCCTTCTTTCATCATTTCATCCACGCGCTGGTTAATGCGCCGGTAAAGTTCTTCACGGTCGCGTGTGAGGCCAATTTTGATGATTTGAAACGGACGTTCTTTGGTGTTGCGGGTGCGGAATGAAGTGTAGGTTTTTCCCGTCATATAACAGATTTCCAGTGCGTGAATCACCCGCTTGGGGTTTTTCAGATCTACAATACGGTAATACTCCGGGTCGAGTACCCGTAGTTCTGCACAAAGTTGCTCCAGACCTTCACTTTCGTAGCGGCGTAACATCAGTTCGCGTGTTTCTTTGTCCACCGTAGGAATATCGTCTATACCTTTGCAGACTGCGTCAACGTACATCATGGAACCTCCGGTCATTACTACTACCGGATGAGTCTTGAATAACTCTTCCAGTTTCTTTAGTACTTCCGCCTCGAATTGGGCTGCGCTGTAGTAATCAGTCAGTTCAAGGGTACCTACAAAATAGTGAGGCACTCTCTTTAACTGGTCGGGAGTGGGGGCTGCGGTACCAATTTTCAGATCTTTATACAGCTGGCGAGAGTCTGAAGAGATGATAGAGGTATGATACTTTTCTGCAATAGAAAGACTCAATTCTGTTTTTCCTACACCGGTAGGACCAATAAGTACGATAAGGACGGGCTTTTTCATTTGTATGTGGGGATAGGTCGGTAGGGAAAAAAGAAAATGTCATTCTGAGTCAGACCCAGGATGACATTTCTTATATTGTTTCAAACTGATGTAACTACGTGTCAGCTCTTTTTAATATTTATCTTCAACATAAGGATTTCCGCTTCCTTCGTTGATATCAAAACCTTCCGGGTCAAAGTCTTCCATGTCGTAGTCTTGATCGCCATAGAAGTTTTCATCAAGGTCGAGTGCAGCGTTTGTATTCATCTGTTCATCAAAATCGATGGTCTGTTGAGGAGCTTCTCCGTTTTTACGAGTGCATACTGCCTTGTCCAAATCTTTTCCAGTGATGATTTCTGAAAGTTCGATGAAGAATACACGTTCAGCAAGCGGGTCAAATACATATATCATCTTCTGTTTTTCATCTTCCAGCAATTCGCTTAGAGGAGTTTCTCTCATGATGTATGTATCTTCTTCCGAGCTTCCGCTTCCCATGTCTTCCAGCGTTATTTCTGTTTCTTTTTCCCAGTCATCGTCACAGATGAAGAAAGAAGTCATCTGGTCATCTTTGTATCCAGTTGATTTCAGAATAGCTTCGTGCAGGTCGTAGAAAGAAGCTTCAGAGTCGATTTGGATTTCTCTCAAAAAATCATCGACTTCGTCAGATATGATTCTAAATTTGTATACCATTTTCTTTTAGTCTTTTGTTGATGGGGTAAATATACAAAATCTTTTTTATCGAATGATACCGCGCTGTGAGTTTTCCACAAATGAAATGATGTATTCAATTTCTTTGCTCATGGGGACTTCTCGCTTGATTTCTTCTATGGCATCAGTCACCATTTTACCGCTGTTGTAAATAATGCGGTAGGCATTGTGGATGTTTTCGATTAGTTCGTTGGAGAATCCTCTGCGTCGCAAGCCTACAATATTGATACCACAATAAGCAATCGGGTCGCGTCCGGCAATGATGAAAGGCGGAATATCCTTACTGAAACGGCATCCTCCCTGAATCATCACATAGCCACCTACACGGCAGAACTGGTGCATCAGTACGGAAGCACTGACGATGGCATTGTCATCGATAATTACTTCTCCAGCCATTTTGGTCTGGTTGCCAATAATACATCCGTTTCCCACAATCGTATCATGAGCGACGTGTACTCCTTCCATCAGCAGGTTATTATTACCTACCACGGTTTTACCTTTGGCTGCTGTACCACGATTGATAGTTACATTCTCACGGATGGTATTGTTGTCTCCGACTTCTGCAGTGGTTTCTTCTCCGTGAAACTTTAAGTCTTGTGGGATAGCTCCAATTACTGCTCCGGGGAATATACGGTTTCCATTTCCAATACGGGAACCATACAGGATGTTGGCATTCGGCATAATGACGTTATTGTCACCAATGACTACATTCTTGTCAATGAAGACAAAAGGGCCTATTTCTACGTTTTCCCCGATTTTAGCTTCCGGGTCTATATATGCTAAAGGACTGATCATGTTACTTGTTTTTTACAATTTGTGCCATAAATTCAGCTTCGCAGACAATCTTTTCACCTACGAAAACATATCCTTTCATGGTAGATATTCCTCGGCGGATAGGTGCCATCAATTCGACCCTGAAAATTAAAGTATCACCTGGAACCACTTTCTGACGGAACTTTACGTTGTCTATCTTCAAGAAATAGGTGGAATATTTTTCCGGTTCGTCTACTGAATTCAAAACTAGCAAACCTCCTACCTGAGCCATTGCTTCAATCTGTAACACACCAGGCATTACAGGTTCTTGCGGAAAATGGCCTTGGAAGAACGGTTCGTTAGATGTTACATTCTTAACTCCCACGATGTAATTGGCTCCAATAGCAATTACTTTATCTACCAACTGGAATGGATAACGATGAGGAAGTAATTCACGAATGCGGTTTACATCCATCAAAGGCTCTTCGTTACAGTTGTAAACCGGAGCTTGTATTTCGTGCATACGGATTTCCTTCCGAAGCTGACGGGCAAATTTGTTGTTGATGGTATGTCCCGGACGTGTAGCAATGATGCGACCTTTAATAGGTTTGCCCACTAACGCTAAATCACCAATGATGTCCAGCAGTTTATGACGTGCAGGCTCATTAGGCCATACCAATGGAATATGGTTGATGTATCCTAAATGACTGGCATCCATGTGAGGTACTCCCATCACGTCAGCTAACTTATCGAAGTTTTCCTGTGTCATCTGCTTTTCGTAGATAACGATGGCATTATCCAGGTCACCTCCCTTGATGAGTCCGGCATTCAGCAACGGTTCAATTTCACGGACAAATACGAATGTACGTGCAGAAGCAATTTCTGTAGGGAAGCACTCCATATTTTCCAACGTAGCATATTGGTTGGTCAATATTTTGGAGTCGTATGAAATCAGTGTGTTGACACTGAACTTGTCATCAGGAAGTACAATGATGGAAGAACCTGTTTCTTCATCACGGAACTCAATCTTTGACTTGATGATGTAATAATCTTTCGGAGCAGCTTGTTCTTCGATGCCTACGCGCTTGATGCATTCTACGTATGCTTTGGCACTTCCGTCCAAAATAGGAAATTCCGGTCCGTCAACTTGAATCAAGCAGTTATCTATACCTGCTGCGTATAATGCAGCCAACGCATGTTCTACGGTACTAACTTTTATCCCGTTTTTTGCTAAAACTGTTCCACGGGTTGTGTCTACCACATTTTCTGCTACAGCATCTAATATGGGCTGGTCGTCCAAATCGATTCGCTGTATCTTATACCCGTAGTGCTCTGGGGCAGGATTGAACGTAACGGTCAGTTTAACTCCCGTATGGAGTCCCTTTCCATTGAGTGAAAAGCTGCCTTTTAAGGTTTGTTGTTTCAACATGGGTTTATTTATTTAGTTGTTTTTTTAATTCTTCAATTTCCTTTTGCAGGCGTCCGAGTTCTACGTACATATCCGGTAGTTTCTTATAGATAGCTGCAGAACGTGCGAACTGTTTCGGGTCTATTGCTGGATAGCCCATTAATGTAGTGTTTGATTTTGTATTTCCTGGAATACCAGACTGTGCTCCTACATTGACGTGGTCTCCCACCTTGATGTGTCCGGCAACTCCTACCTGACCTCCGAACATACACCATTCGCCAATTTTGGCAGAACCGGCAATTCCTACTTGTGATGCCATCACAGTGTGTTTCCCAATTTCCACATTGTGGGCAACCTGAATCAAATTATCCAGTTTCACTCCCTGTTTGATAAGTGTATGTCCCATTGTGGCACGGTCAATACAAGTGTTGGCACCAACTTCTACATTGTCTTCCAGCTCCACAATTCCTATTTGTGGAATCTTTTCATAGCCATCTGCTCCCGGAGCAAAACCAAATCCGTCGGCACCGATTACGGCTCCGGCGTGAAGAATACAATTGTTCCCAATTCTGCAATCCTGATAGATGGTTACATGAGGATAAATAATGGTGTTCATGCCTATTTTCACATTGCTTCCGATGGTAGCCTGCGGATGTATACATACATTGTCTCCAATTTCAGTCCCGTCTTCGATGCACGCAAATGGACCGATGTACACATTCTTTCCAATTTTGGCACTTTCTGCAATGGATGCTAACGGACTTACACCTTGTTTCTTGGGGATACTCATTTCATATAACGCCATGAGTTTGGCCAGACTCTCGTATGCATTATCCACTTTGATAAGTGTGGTCTGAAGTTCATGTTCAGGTTCGAAATCTTTATTTACCAGTACAATGGAAGATTTCGTATCGTAGATATAATGAGTGTACTTAGGATTGGATAGAAAGGATAATGCTCCCGGTACACCCTCTTCAATTTTGGCAAAGGTGTGTACTGTGGCATTTTCATCACCAACTATAATTCCCTGGATGTATTCCGCAATTTGCTTAGCTGAGAACTCCATATTAGTTATCTTTAATTCCTTGGTTTTCCTTGGTTGTTCTTCAATATTTAGTTGCCTGAAAAAGCATACTTACTACTTAATTATGCAAATTACGTATTTTTTTTTTACATATCCGTGAAAAAAAGCAATTATTTGCCTGAAACGACCATTAATTTTCATTGGTATCGTATACAAGTGCGTTTGGAACTTATTTTTTTGTACAATAAAAAAGAAGTACAAAAATCCCCGTTGAGAATCTTTGTACTTCTTTGTATGTGGAAACTAATTGTTTCTTAGAGAATAGCAGCGAGTTCTTTTTCCATTTGCTGCTGTACCTTTTTGGCTTCTTCCGCAGCTACATTGGCAAAGTTTTCTGTTTTGTCCGCATAGATAATGGCGCGGCTTGAATTGACAATCAATCCACATTTCTTGGTCATACCGTATTTGCAGACTTCTTCCAGTGAACCACCCTGAGCACCGATACCTGGTACCAGCAGGAAGTGGTTGGGAACGATTTTGCGGATGTCTTCGAACATACGTCCCTGAGTAGCACCTACCACATACATCATGTTCTGGTCGTTAGCCCATTCCTGTGATTTGCGTAATACTTTTTCGAACAGACGTTCGCCTTCTGTATCGGTAGTCAATTGAAAATCGTGTGAGCCTTTGTTGGAAGTCAGTGCCAGTAGGATAACCCATTTACCTTCGTAAGTAAGGAATGGAGTTACGCTGTCTTCTCCCATGTAAGGAGCTACAGTGACAGAGTCAATATTCAGTTCTTCAAAGAAAGTGCGGGCATACATGGCAGAAGTGTTGCCGATGTCTCCACGTTTTGCATCAGCAATGATGAACTGGTCTGGATAGTTCTTCTTGATGTATTCAACGGTTTTTTCGAATGCAATCCAACCTTTCACACCCATACTTTCATAAAAAGCCAAGTTGGGTTTATAAGCGATACAGTAGGGAGCTGTTGCATCGATGATCGCTTTATTGAATGCGAAAATCGGGTCTTCTTCTTTTAGAAGGTGTTCCGGGATTTTCTTTATATCAGTATCAAGTCCTACACACAAAAAAGATTTTTTCTTTTTGATGTTTTCAAATAATTCTTGTTTGTTCATGACACGTTTATTTTAATGATAATAATGTACTCTTTTGTACGCGGATAGGGATAAAATCGTACACGCGTATTTATAATTCGCTTTCTTTCAATCGTTCTGCATTTTCGGCTACAATCAGGTGGTCGATGCAATCCTGAATGTCACCGTCCATGAAAGCCGCCAGGTTGTAGATGGTGTAGTTGATGCGGTGGTCAGTGATACGTCCTTGTGGATAGTTGTAAGTACGTATCTTAGCTGAGCGGTCACCAGTACTTACCATTGTCTTACGTTTGGAAGCGATGTCGTCAATGTACTTTTGGTGTTCCTTGTCGTAGATAAAGGTACGCAAACGGCTGAGGGCACGTTCCTTGTTTTTCGGCTGGTCACGAGTTTCCGTACATTCTATGAGGATTTCTTCTACGATACCGGTGTTCGGATTTTTCCAGTTGTAACGCAAGCGTACGCCAGATTCTACCTTGTTGACGTTCTGACCTCCGGCACCGCCACTTCGGAATGTATCCCATTTGATTTCACCTTCGTTGATTTCCACGTCGAAAGGTTCCGCTTCGGGAAGTACGGCTACCGATGCGGCCGAGGTATGTACACGACCTTGTGTCTCGGTAGCAGGAACTCGCTGTACGCGGTGTACACCTGATTCATATTTCAGTGTACCGTACACTTTTTCACCTGTTACCGAACAGATGATTTCTTTAAAACCACCCGCAGCTCCTTCGTTGGCGCTGGAAACTTCCAGTCTCCATCCTTTTGATTCGCAGTATTTAGAATACATACGGAACAGATCGCCGGCAAAGATGGCAGCTTCATCACCTCCTGTACCGCCACGAATTTCCAGAATGGCATTTCGGTCATCTTGCGGGTCTGCCGGTACTAACAATAATTTTATTTCTTCTTCCAGTTCCGGAATGCGAGCTTCACAAGCGGCCGCTTCTTCACGAGCCATTTCTTTCATCTCCGGATCGTTCTCGCTCATCATCATTTTGGCTTCTTCCAATCCGTTTAGACATTGAAGATACTCCTTGCGGGCAGCCATCAGGTCGCCCAGCTCTTTGTATTCTTTGGTCAGTTTGACGTATCGTTTCTGGTCAGAAATTACATTAGGATCCGTGATGAGGGTAGATACCTCTTCAAAACGGGCTACAAGTCCGTCCAGTTTTTCTAATAAGGTGTTGTTTTCTGCCATTTATGCATTATTAGGGTTTATACCGCGGTTGAATCTACAGGGAAAGGTGTTTTCCCTTTTGTATAAGCATAGAAATAGGTGGAAAGATAGTCTGATATGCTTTCCACCTAAATTTATAAGCGATTAATATTTGAATTCTCCAAATTCAGAACGGATAATCAGTTCCTTGTGGTCACTTTCTTCGATGCGTCCGATAATCTGTGCGTCGATGTTGAACGACTTGCTGATTTCAATTACTTGTTCCGCATGTTCCGGTGACAGGTAAACTTCCAGACGGTGTCCCATGTTGAATACCTTGTACATTTCGTCCCATTCGGTGCCGCTTTGTTCTTTAATTGTACGGAACAAAGGAGGAACAGGGAAGAGGTTGTCTTTGATGACACGGCAATTGTCACCTACAAAGTGCAGTACTTTTGTCTGTGCACCACCTGAGCAGTGAACCATACCGTGGATTTCCGGACGCAGGGCATCCAACAATTTCTTAACCACCGGTGCATAAGTACGTGTCGGAGAAAGAACCAGCTTACCGGCATCCAATGGAGAGCCTTCCACGGCATCTGTTAGTTTCAGTTTGCCGCTATAGACCAATTCTTCAGGTACAGCTTTGTCGTAGCTTTCCGGATATTTTTCAGCCAGGTATTTGCTGAACACATCATGACGGGCACTGGTCAGACCGTTGCTTCCCATACCACCGTTGTATTCTTTTTCATAAGTAGCCTGACCATAAGAAGCCAGACCGACGATTACGTCACCCGGACGGATATTGGCATTGTCGATGACATCGGCACGTTTCATACGGCAAGTTACCGTACTGTCCACAATAATCGTACGAACCAAGTCGCCTACATCGGCAGTTTCTCCACCTGTAGCATATACGCCGACACCCATTTCGCGAAGTTCAGCCAATAACTCATCTGTTCCGTTGATGATGGCAGAAATCACTTCTCCCGGTACAAGCAGCTTGTTACGGCCGATGGTAGAAGATACCAAGATGTTATCTACCGCTCCTACACACAACAAGTCATCGATGTTCATAATCAATGCATCCTGTGCGATACCTTTCCATACAGACAAATCACCGGTTTCTTTCCAGTACAAATAAGCCAGTGAAGACTTTGTTCCGGCTCCGTCGGCATGCATGATGTTGCAGTACTCCGGGTCACCTCCTAAAATATCAGGAATGATTTTACAGAATGCTTTTGGGAAAATACCTTTGTCAATGTTCTTGATTGCGTTATGTACATCTTCTTTAGATGCAGATACGCCGCGCTGCATGTATCGTTGATTGCTCATGAGTATAGTAAGTTTGTTTGTTTCAATTGAATGTGCAAATTTAGTGATTATTCCTTTTATTACCATGCGTTTCGGGATAAAATCAGTACACCGTCACTCCTGCAGGGGTAATTGTGCCGTCAGGAGCTAACAGGCTGAATCGGAAAAAGCCTTTTCCTGTTTTCTGAGGAATGTCTTTCTCTGGCTGGACTGTACGTAGAATCTCCATGCCCGTGGCGTCACTCACAATGAGTATGTATCCGCTTGGGATAGCCGGAAAGCTTCCGTAATAAATCACAGGATTGTCTTTAGCCGGTACGTTTAAAGCCAGTGGGGTGCTTTCATATCCAAAACGGTTTACGGCTGTAACTGCCCAGTAGATACCTCCCTTTGTAGACAAATCCGGCACAAAGGTATATTGACAGCTGTCCGTACGTGTAATAATCAGGTTTTGAGCCTTCTCTGTATCTACCGGATAGGTCGCAGATGCATAAATCCGGTAATAGATTCCTCCCGGCAAAGATGGGGATGCCTTCCAGCTCATTTCGATATTGTTTCCTTTTAATACCAAAGAAGGAGAAGTCGGCTGAGAGGGGGGATTGCCTTTTGTCCATCGCATGGGAGGCACTACTGCCGGGTATACGTAAAAATGGTTCGTCAGTTCGTCCAGTATTCCTTTGGTATTCTCCAGCATGAATTTGTTACGGAAATAAGCCTGTCCATCCAATCCAATTCTTCGGGAGAAATAAATCTGGCGTATGATTTCATCTACTTTCCAGTTCTGTTCTTTAGGGTGAAGAAAATAGATTCCCAGTCCGGGTACTATCCAACGTTTATTCTTGTTTTCTTTCCAGTCGAGTGCAAAAGGGTAGAAGTGATTTCCCTGGAAATACATCATGGGGAAAAGCGCATCCTGAATACCATCATTTAGCCACTTTTGCGCATCCTGATATACCGTGCTGTATGCGTTCCAGCCAAAGGATGAATAACGCCGTGTGTCGTTGAATTTCCCGATGGGGGAACTGCTGACTTTTACCCACGGCTTCAGTTGCTTTACCTCCGCGTAAATTCGTGCGACAATGCGGGTAATGTTATCCCGTCTCCATTGCTTGAGCTCCTGCTTTTTCCCATATTTCCGATAGGTATCTTTGTCCGGGAACTTTTCGCCCTGCTCCGGATAGCGGATATAATCCAAGTGGATGCCGTCAATGTCATAGCGACTTGTGATTTCCTTGGCTATCCGGCTCAGGTAATCGGCTGTTCCTGGATTTCCAGGGTCAAGGTACCAGCTCCCGTTGAACTGCTTGCACAGTGCCGGTTGTTTTTTTACTACACAGTTCTTTCCCAACAGCGTTACTTGGCGCTTGTTTCCGATAGGAATACACACCAGCCATGCATGAAGTTCCAGTCCCCGTTTGTGACATTCTTCTATTGCAAATTGCAGTGGGTCATATCCGGGGTTCTTGCCGGTATGTCCTGTAAGACTTTCTGCAAAGGTCTCAATTGCAGAAGGGTAGATAACGTCTCCCCGAAGACGGGTTTGAAAAAGTACGGTATTGAAATTAGCTGCCTTTAAGGCATCAAGTTGCCGGATCAGCTCATTTTTCTGTGCTTCAATTCCCTTGGCCGAATTCGCTTTCCGTGTAGGCCAGTCCATTCCTCCAAGAGTGGTCAGCCAGGTGGCGCGTATTTCCTCTTTAGGCTGAGCTTGTAAGGAAAGCAAGCTGCTTATAAATAGAAGACCGATTAATAGTATGCGCATATCTTTTAAATGTTTGTGCAAATATACATATAAATTACGGATAAGTAGAGAAAGAAGATAATAAGCCGGAAGAAGAGGTGAAAGAATGAGGGCTTCGGAGTAAATTTTTTCTTAAAAACAGTGACGATTCGTTTCTTTTTATTACTTTTGCGCGATAATAAAAGATAAATTGATAGATATGATAACGTTTACTCTCGCATTGGTATTATTGGTGGTGGGATATTGGGTTTATGGAAAGTACGTCAATTCCTTGTTTGCTCCTGATTCCACACGTAAAACGCCGGCTTTGACAATGGCCGACGGGGTGGATTTTATTCCTCTTCCCACATGGAAAATTTTTATGATTCAGTTTTTGAACATAGCCGGACTCGGACCTATTTTCGGAGCGATAATGGGGGCGCAGTTTGGCACCGCTTCTTATTTGTGGATTGTGTTCGGTACGATTTTCGCCGGAGCCGTACACGATTTTTTGTCTGGTACCTTATCGTTGCGTAACAATGGAGAAAGTCTTCCGGAAATTATCGGTCGTTATTTAGGAAGCCGGACTAAAAAGGTGGCCTGCGTGTTTACTGTCTTGCTGATGATTCTGGTCGGTGCGGTCTTTGTTTCAGGACCTGCAGAGCTGCTGGCCGGTATGACTCCTTCTGCGCTGGATGTGTATTTCTGGATGGTCGTGATTTTCTTGTATTACATTTTGGCGACCATGCTTCCTATTGATAAAATCATCGGACGCATTTATCCTTTATTTGCCTTTGCCTTGTTGTTTATGGCTGTAGGCATTCTTGTTATGCTGTATGTCAAAAGTCCTGCCTTGCCTGAAATGTGGGAGGGATTTGGTACGAAGTACGAGAAAAACCCGATTTTCCCGATGATGTTTATCTCCATTGCATGTGGAGCCATCAGCGGTTTTCATGCTACCCAGTCGCCTTTGATGGCGCGTTGCATTACGAATGAAAAGCACTGCCGTCCGATTTTCTATGGAGCGATGGTAACGGAAGGAATTGTGGCACTTATCTGGGCTGCAGCGGCGACTTATTTCTTTCAAGAGAACGGTATTGTGGATAAAGTGACTGGAATAGCTTATTCTGGGGCTAAGGTCGCTACGGATATATCAAAAGACTGGTTAGGTGCATTCGGTGGAGTTTTGGCCATATTGGGAATTGTGGCAGCTCCTATTACGAGTGGTGATACCGCCTTGCGTTCGGCACGTCTGATTGTGGCAGACTTTTTTCATGTAGAGCAGCGTTCTATCGCTAAACGTTTGTTTATTTGTATTCCCATATTCTTGGTTACCATCTTGTTGTTGGTGTACAGCTTTGGAGATGCGGAAGGATTCAAGATTATCTGGCGATATTTTGCCTGGTGTAATCAGACCTTGTCTGTCTTTACTTTGTGGGCCATTACGGTCTGGCTGGTTTGTGCACGGAAAAACTATTGGGTAACCTTGATTCCGGCTCTGTTTATGACTTGTGTTTGTGCCACCTATATTCTTATTGCTCCCGAAGGGATGGCCTTGTCAGCCGAAGTGGCTTATCCTGTCGGATTGTGTTGTGCACTGGTGGCTGCGGTCTGGTTTGTATGCTGGTTCCGCCGGATACGTTCCTTATAAAGAATTGTTTGGCTGTTCTATAGATTATGTATAATTTTGCGGGCTGTAAAGGTAAAAGTAATTTCAAATGAAAAAAAGATGCTTTTTAATGTGGGTCATGATGGCCGCTTCGGCAGGGGTAATGGCTCAGAAAGAAGGTTTTGGTTATAAATTTTATGGACAGGTGCGGACCGACTTATTCTATAACAGCCGTTCCAACTCAGAAACTGTCGACGGACTTTTTTACATGTATCCTAAGGATGTAGCTCCTGATGCGGACGGAAAGGATTTGAATGCCAAACCGGATGGTAACTTCTATACTTTGTACACCAGATTGGGAGTGGATGTGACCGGACCTACCTTGGGAAAGGCAAAGACTTCGGCAAAGGTGGAAGTCGATTTCCGTGGTTCGGGTACCACTTATTCTTTGTTCCGTATTCGTCACGTGTATTTCAACCTTGATTGGGGAAAATCAGCCCTGCTGGTTGGACAAACATGGCATCCTCTGTATGGAGATGTGGCTCCTGAAATTCTGAACTTGAACATGGGAGCACCTTATCAGCCGTTCAGCCGTGCACCGCAGGTTCGCTATCGGTTTACAAACAAAAATTTCAAGTTGACCGCTGTTGCTATATGGCAGTCACAATATTTGTCAGTAGGGCCTTCTTCCAATAAAGCAGGAGAGGTTGCTACGGTTAAAAGTCAGAGCTTTATGAAGAACGGTTGCTTGCCCGAATTTTATTTGGGCATGGATTACAATCGTCCCGGGTTGCTTGCCGGAGCGGGTGTGCATGTGTCTTCCATGTCTCCCCGTACACAGTCGGAATACAATAATAATATATATAAGGTGAGTGAACGGGTGACAGGAGTTTCAGCTGAGGCACATGTAAAATATGTGCACCGCCGTTTCTTGCTGGCAGCCAAGAGCGTGTTAGGGTCAAACCTGACGCAAACCAGTACAATTGGTGGGTATGGCATTACGTGTACCGACTCTCGCACGGGTGAACAGGAGTACACTCCTTTGCGTGTATCGCATACTTGGGTAAATATGATGTATGGAAGTAAGTTCCGTGGCGGAGTGTTTGCCGGGTATCTCAAGAACTTGGGTGCATCGAAAAATGTGACTGGAGTATTGGGTACAGGAACAAATATCGACCAGTTGAATACACTGGGAGCCGAACTGACTTACAATCGCCCGAACTGGAAGTTCGGAGCAGAATATACTTGGACCGGCGCGTGGTATGGCGATTATACCGACAAGGCACGGGTGATCAACACCCATCTGGTAAAAAATAACCGCATCGTACTGACTGCTTTGTTCCAGTTTTAATTTGTATCAGTGATAATGAAATAGCGAGAAGATGCATCGGTGAGGGATGCCGCTTCTCGCTATTTTTATTATTCTGCTTTCTGTTTATATAGTTTATCTAAATCTATACTGGGTGCTTCTTTGTGAAGTAAGATAGTAGCGGATACCTCGTTAGCCTGAAAATTTTCCACATTTGATAACCGATTGATAAACTGACGTACCGTATCTACTTTTACATTCTCAACAAATACATTACGGATTGGTAATCGGGCATCTCCTTTTAGTTCATAAATGGCATCAGCCGACTGGCAATGGATATTCTTTACATGTATCCCGTCTATTCGTGTGATACGTGTTTCATAAGTTGGAACCAAGTCTTTCCATTGGTATAATACGTCGGTATCTACTTCAAATGTACGAAGCATATCTCCAGCTTCAATGTCTTCCAGGTAAATGTTTTCGATAAACCCTCCACGACGATGGTTTGTTTTTAAGAAAAACAGGCGGTGTACATTTTGTGGGGCTTTACAGCGGGTCATGTAGATATTGCGTACTCCTCCGGAAATTTCACTTCCGATTCCGAGCAGGGTATGCCCATTGAGAATATCACAATTCCGGACGACGATATTTTCGCTGGGTGTGTTGAGGCGCCATGCATCTTGGTTGCGTCCGGCTTTGATGACCACCGCATCGTCTCCCTGGTCGAACTTACAGTTTTCAATCAGAAAATTCCGGCTCATTTCCAAATCGATTCCGTCATTGTTGTGCCCATGAGCCTGCACATCGAGATGGCGTACTACGCCACTGTTACACAAATAGAGATGGATGGTCCAAAAAGGACTTTGGCGGATATGGAAATCTTCTAATAATATATTTTTGCAGCGGTTAAAATGAATGAGGTGTGGACGAAGATGATTTTTTCCTCTTGCCATTTGGCGTTGTTCTACAGGAACATCTGTTGACCCCATGGAATACAATTGTCTTAATGCGTTTAAGTGAGCTTCCGGACGTTTAAACCACGTACGCCAGGTGTCCATGACTGGAGCCAGCGTTCCTTTTCCGGAGATACCTACATTCTCACATTCAAATGCATAGATAAGTGGCGAATAGTTATAGCATTCCAACCCCTCCCAGGAGGTCATTACAGCTGGAAGGTAATCATTGGGATTGTCAGAGAATTTGACTACAGCTCCTTCTTCCAAAAAAAGGTTGACATGGCTTTTGAGGTGAATAGGTCCGGTAAACCACTCACCGGCTGGGACTACCACTCGTCCGCCTCCCGCACGGTGGCATGCTTCAATGGCTTTGGCAAATGCCTGAGTGTTTAGATGATTGCTTCCCTTTTGGGCTCCATATTTTGTGATGGAGAATTCTTTATTGGGGAATGTGCACAAGTGTACGGAATCCATAGGGAAAGGAGCTTCCACATGTACAGGTTGTACGTTCACTTTTTGTGCTGAAGTTGTATACGCCATCAGGCTGGCAACAAAAATAGAAAATAATGTCTTGCTTCTCATGGTAATGTATTAGTTAGTATGTCTTTTGTGGCAAAGGAAAGCATTCTTTTGGAAATAAATCAGGTATGAATGTCCTTATAAATGTATTTTTGTACGATATTCTATGATTCCGTACGTTTTTCCGCATCCTTTTTGGCCATAAGCGTTTAATTTTGCCTTTACAATAACCTAAGATGAAAATGTATGAAAACAAAGCGATTTCTGAATATTGGTCTTGCCAGTCTGTTTTTGGTAAATGTAGCTTATGCACAAAGCTATCAGTTTGATTTTAGTGAGAAGAAAAAAGTCGAGAAAGGAGTGATTCAAATCTCTTCAGATTCAATATATCCTTGTGAAGGTGGTTATGGATATGATTTTCTGCCTGCACCGGTGAAGAAAAGTAACGAACCTTTTTTCTTTTCGGTAGATGTTCCTGATGGAAATTATCTGGTGACAGTAACTTTAGGTAATGCCCGGAAAGCTGGTTCTACTACAGTGCGTGCAGAATCCAGACGTTTGTTCCTTGAAAATATATCTACTCGGAAAGGAGAGTTTCTGACCTATCGTTTTACGGTGAATAAGCGTAATACGATAATAAGTGATGGGGAGAAAGTGCAGATTAAAGAGCGGGAAAAGAATAAATTGAACTGGGATGATAAGTTGACATTTGAGTTTAATGGAGATGCTCCTTGTTTGGCTAGTCTGAAAATTGAACCGGTAAATGATGTGGTAACTGTGTTTTTGGCGGGTAACTCTACTGTCGTAGACCAGGATAATGAGCCATGGGCTAGCTGGGGACAGATGATTCCGCGCTTTTTTGATGAACATGTATGTTTTGCAAACTATGCAGAAAGTGGTGAACGTGCCGATACCTTTATTAAGGCCGGTCGTCTGAAGAAGGCTTTAACTCAGATGAAAGAAGGGGATTATATGTTTATCGAGTTTGGGCATAATGACCAGAAATTAAAAGGACCGGGCAAGGGGGCCTATTATTCATTTGCCAGCAATTTGAAATATTTTGTAGATGTAGTGCGTGCAAAGGGGGGAATTCCGGTTTTTGTGACTCCTACTCAGCGTCGTTCATTTGACAATTCAGGCAAGATACAGGAAACCCACGAAGACTATCCTGATGCGATGCGTTGGGTTGCCCAGCGTGAGGGAGTGCAGGTGATAGAATTGCATGATATGACCCGTGTGTTTTATGAAGCTATGGGAGTAGAACCTTCTAAAAAAGCTTTTGTGCATTATCCGGCAGGAACTTATCCCAATCAGACGAAGGCTTTGGCTGATAATACCCATTTCAATCCATACGGAGCGTATGAAATTGCTAAATGTGTGATTGAAGGAATTAAACAGTTGAATCTTCCCTGGGTTAAATATTTGAGAGATGATTATCATCCTTTTAATCCTGCGAGTCCAGATAAAGTGGATACGTTTAAGTGGAATGAAAGTCCTTTTACGGAAATTGAGAAACCTGATGGAAATTGATTTTTGTAAGTTGTAGAGTCTTATAAGTTTTAATAGGTAGGATAAGCTATTTGAGGTAAAAGGGAGAAAGAGCGGACTAAATGATCAATAGTTCGTTCTTTTTTTATTTGTCAGTAGATTTATGTACAAAAGCACATGATTGTGTACAATATTCCATGCGAGAGTAATCTCTTTCTGCTATCTTTGGAATTTGAAAATCAGTAAATATGTATATGAAAAAACACATAATGTGGGGAGTCTGGTTGCTAGGGGCAACCTGCTTTTCTTTTTCTGCTTATGCGCAAAACAAGGTGAAAGCGCCAATGGAAGATGTGAACCAGGTAGTCGATTTGACACTGGATAGCTTGAATAAAGCAAAAACAGCCAGACCGGTTGCGGGGTCTACCCGTAAGGGAAATAATCCTGTACTTTTCCTGGTTGGAAATTCAACGATGCGTACTGGTACGTTAGGTAATGGAAATAACGGACAGTGGGGATGGGGATATTTCTTCCATGAATATTTTGATGAAAACAAGATTACAGTAGAAAATCATGCGTTGGGAGGAACCAGTAGCCGTACATTCTATACCCATTTGTGGAAAGACGTCTTGAAAGGGGTAAAAAAAGGCGACTGGGTTATTATCGAATTGGGGCATAACGATAACGGACCGTATGACAGCGGACGGGCACGTGCTTCTATTCCAGGTATCGGCAAAGACAGTCTCGAAGTAACAATTAAGGAAACAGGGGTAAAGGAAACAGTGTATACATACGGCGAATACATGCGTCGTTACATTCGTGAAGTCAAAGCCAAAGGAGCTCATCCCATTCTTTTTTCTCTTACCCCGCGCAATGCTTGGGAAGATAAAGACAGCACTATAATTACTCGTGTAAATAAAACTTTTGGTTTGTGGGCCAAGCAAGTGGCTAAAAAAGAACATGTACCTTTTATTGACCTTAATGAGATAACAGCTCGTAAATTTGAGACTTTTGGCAAGGAAAAGGTAAAATACATGTTCTATTTGGATCGCATCCATACCAGTGTGTTTGGAGCACGGGTAAATGCTGAATCTGCAGCCGAAGGGATTCGTGAATATAAAAAGCTGGAACTTGCCCGTTATTTGAAGCCTGTCGAACAAGATACGGTCACTGGTTCAACCCGAAAGAAAGGCTGTCCGGTGTTATTTACCATAGGTGACAGCACGGTGCGTAATCAGGATAAAGACGAAAATGGTCAGTGGGGATGGGGAAGTGTGATTGCCGAACTGTTTGACTTAAATAGAATTTCTGTAGAGAATTGTGCTAAAGCAGGCCGTAGTGCCCGTACTTATTTGGAGGAAGGTCGTTGGGATAAGGTCTATAATGCCTTGCAACCTGGTGATTTTGTATTGATTCAATTTGGGCATAACGACGCTGGAGCTATTAATACAGGAAAGGCACGCGCTGAACTTCCAGGAGCTGGAGAAGAAAGTAAAGTCTTTTTAATGGAAGCCACTAAAACTTATGATGTGGTATATACATTTGGCTGGTATTTGCGTAAATTTATCCGCGATGCTCAGGAAAAAGGGGCTATACCTATTGTGTTGAGTCATACGCCACGTAATATGTGGGATAATAATGAGATACAACGTAATACCACATCTTTCGGTAAATGGACACGGGAAGCTGCTGAAGCAACAGGTGCGTATTTTATTGACTTGAATAAGTTGTCAGCAGATAAATTGCAACAGATTGGCTATGAGCAAGGCTTGAAATATGTAGCTCCTTATTTCTGTAAGGATCATACACATACATCATTGAAAGGAGCGCACTTGAATGCACAAAGCATTGCAGACGGTTTGAAAGAAACAGATTGTACATTGAAAAACTATTTAAAATAATTGGAGGTACTATGAAACGTGAAGCTTTTAAAATGTTCCTGAAACCAGGATTTGAAAAAGAGTATGAAAAACGCCATGCTGCTATTTGGCCGGAACTGAAACAGATGTTGTCAGAAAATGGCGTGTATGATTATTCTATCTATTGGGATAAAGATACTAATATCTTGTTTGCCTGTCAGAAAACGAAAGGTGAAGAATCTTCTCAGGATATGGGAAATAACCCGATTGTACAGAAATGGTGGGATTATATGGCTGACATTATGGAGGTGAATCCTGACAATTCTCCGGTTACTATTCCTTTGCCGGAAGTTTTCCACATGGATTAAACAGGCAATTCTGTACAAGATTGAAAAAAGTGCATGGCTTTTTTAGTGATGCACTTTTTTATATTTTTGCAAATAGTATATAAAAACAAAGCAGAATGAACAGGCTATTCTTCTTCATATTCTTTTTTATTGTATTGTTGGTAGAAGGAGTTGAGGCTGCAGTGGATGTGCGTTCCACTCGCTTTACAACCACATCCGGGTTAGGCAATAATTCGGTCAGATATATGTATCAAGACAGTAAGGGATTCATTTGGATGGGAACTCTTAACGGGCTTAGCCGTTTTGATGGAACTTCTTTTATTACATTCCGTCCTCGAAAAGGAAATAAGCCCTCATTGCCGGATCATCGTATACAGGAAATTATAGAGGACCAGAATTGTTTTTTATGGATAAAGACAACTGGAGAGTCAGTCGGGTGTTACGACTTGAAGAAGGACTGCTTTGTGGATTTTACAGGTAGTGGTGAATATTTACGCCATTATTCGAATGTCTATTTTGTCAATAAAAATGAAGCTTGGGTAACGGGAGAAAGAGAAGGATGTCGGTTAATACGCTACCGGAAAGACCGTACTTTTACTTCAATTGCCTTCGATGTTCGTAGTGGGCTTGCGTCCAACCTTATTCGTGATTTGAAGGTAGGTGCAGAAGGTTGGGCCTGGATTGCCACAGGAAAAGGGCTTTATTATTGGGATGGAAAGAAACTTCATGCAGTGGATGAGCGTATGGACTTTATGAGAATAGCTGTTCACAAGAAGAAAACCTATTTCCTGACGAATAAAGGGGATGTGTATACTTTTCTGAATGGGGCTTTAAAGAAGGAAGTTTCTATTGAAGGAGATTTTACTTACTATGATAATTTGATATTAGGTAAGAAGTGGCTTATTTTTAGTGCTACTAATACCTGGAGTTTTGACTTTGAAACGCATGTACTGACTTTAGCTGAAGAGGCACTGCAAATAAAGAGAGCGAAGGTTATTAAAGATAACAAGGGAGAATCGTGGGTTTATGGAAACAGTGGAGTATTAACTTGGATTGATTCCCAATCGGGAAAAGTGACTCCTTTTTTATTGATGCCGGAAGAGAAGCGTAATTATGTGGACAGGGAACGCTATTATGTGGTACATGATTCACGTGGAATTATTTGGATTGGTACTTATGGTAACGGCCTTTTTGTATATGATGTGTCAAACGGGCAAATGAAACATATTGTAGCCGACTCTGACAATACGCAAAGTCAGATTGGCTCAGATTTTTTGCAATGTGTCATAGAAGACCACTCTGGTAATATATGGGTAAGTTCGGAATATACGGGAGTGTCTCGTTTGGAAGTCCTGAATGAAGGTACACTTCGTATTTTCCCGGCAGGTGAAGGGAAGTTTAATCGCTCGAATACGGTACGTACCCTGCACCGTTGTTCTTCTGGAAATATCATTCTTGGAACCCGTGATGGAAGAATGTATGAATACGATTCACAGTTGAATAATAAAAAGGAAGAAACAACTTATGGCAGTAATATTTATGCGGTTATAGAGGATATGGATGGAGTTCAGTGGTATGCTTCGCGTACCAAGGGGCTGATTGTGGGTAACCGTGTATATACACATAATCCCTCCGATTCGTCTTCCTTGGCCTCGAATCAAGTGTTTTGCCTGTTGAAGGATAGTAAAAACCGTATATGGGTTGGAACTTTTGAAGGAGGACTTGATCTGGCCGTTCCGGGCAAGAATGGCTATACTTTCTGCCATTTCTTGACTTCCACTTATGGACAGCGTCAGGTGCGGGTTATTTTTGAAGATGACAATCATTGGATTTGGGTTGGAACCAGTGAAGGCGTTTATGTGTTTCAGCCTGATAAACTGTTGAAAGATCCGTCTGCATATTATAGTTATACCTTCGATAACGGAATGTTGAGAAGTAACGAGATTCGTAGTATTGCTTCTGATGGGAAAGGGCACATCCTAATAGCAGAGTCGGGAGCCGGATTTTCGGTATGCTCTCTTCCTGAGAATGGAAATTATGCTCAGCTGAAGTTTGAACATTTTGGATTAGAGGATGGATTGGTTAACGGAATGGTACAAACTTTCATTCCAGATATGAATGGTAAAATCTGGATTACCACAGAATTCGGTGTTTCTTGCTTTGATGCGGATCGTAAAACATTCGAAAACTATTTCTTTTCTACAAATATGCTGGGCAATGTGTATGCCGAGAATTGTGGGCTAAGCTTGGATGACGGCCGTATTGCTTTTGGTACAAATTATGGATTGACGGTGATTGATCCGCGTAGGGTAAAACATCCGGAAAGTAAAACGAAAGTTACGTTTACAGATTTACGGTTGAATGGCATTTCGGTCAGTCCAGATGAACCGGATTCTCCTTTGGATATGTCTTTGGCTTATGCTTCAGAGGTGAATTTACGCTATTATCAAAGTTCTTTTGTGGTAGAATTTTCTACTTTCGACTACTTGGGAGCTGGAGGTTCTAAGTTCAGTTATAAGCTTGAAAATTATGATAAGGGATGGAGTGTTCCTTCGTCCTTGAATTTTGCGGCTTATAAAAATCTTTCTCCAGGAACCTATTATCTTCATGTAAAAGCTTCTGATGCTTCCGGATTATGGGGAGCGGAGGAGTCTGTATTGAAGATTGTGGTGAATCCTCCTTTCTGGAAAACGCCATGGGCTTATATCTTGTATGTGATAGTGATAGCTGTACTGTTGTACATTGTATTCCGTATTATACGTAATATGAATACTTTGCGCAACAAGATTAAGGTAGAGGAACAGCTTACCGAGTATAAACTGGTATTCTTTACCAATATTTCACATGAGTTCCGTACGCCGTTGACGCTGATACAAGGTGCATTGGAGAAGATTCACCGTTTGAAAGTACCAAAGGAAATGGCTTACTCTCTTAAGATTATGGACAAGAGTACGGAACGTATGTTGCGTTTGATTAATCAGTTGCTTGAATTCCGTAAAATGCAGAATAATAAGCTGGCCTTGTCATTGGAAGAGACAGATGTGATAGCTTTCCTGTATGAAATTTATTTGAGCTTCAAGGATGCGGCAGAATCAAAGAACATGGAATTCCGTTTTATTCCTTCTTGTCAGTCGTACCGGATGTTCATTGATAAGGGAAACGTGGATAAAGTAGTGTATAATATTTTGTCTAATGCCTTTAAATACACTCCGTCAAAAGGAAAGATTGAGTTTGTGGTGAATGTAGACGAAGCGGCCGGAAGACTGAAAATGAGTGTATCTGATACGGGCGTGGGTATTCCCAAGGAAAAACGGGGCGAATTGTTCAAGCGGTTTATGCAAAGTAATTTCTCTGGTGACAGTGTAGGCGTGGGGCTGCATCTGACGCATGAACTGGTCAACGTGCATAAAGGAACAATTACTTATGAGGAGAATCCGGGAGGAGGCTCTATCTTTATTGTGACTTTGCCGACGGACAAGTCCGTGTATGAAGAAAAAGATTTTCTTGTGCCGAACAACGTGTTGCTGCGTGAGGAGGAAATGGCTGAAAAGCATTTGGCGGATGTGGTATTGAAGGATGAAGAAGGACTGGAGGAAGTTCTTCCGGTGAATCCGTTGAATAAATACAAGGTTTTGATTGTGGAGGATGATAATGATGTGCGTGAATTCCTGAAAGAGGAGCTGGGAGTATATTTTGAGGTTGTAGCAGAAGCCGACGGAGATGCAGGATTGGAGCGTGCGCGTAATTATGATGCGGATTTGATTATCAGTGATGTGGTCATGCCGGGATGTTCAGGTTTTGAACTGACACGGAAATTGAAGACTGATTTTAATACCAGTCATATTCCGGTGATTCTGCTGACGGCCATGACTTCAGTAGACAATCATGTGAAAGGAGTGGAGTGTGGAGCTGATGCTTACATCACGAAACCGTTTAGTCCGAGACTGTTGTTGACACGGGCGTTTAAGTTGATAGAACAGCGTGAAAAACTGAAGGAGAAGTTCTCGCATGACCCTAATCAGGTGCGTCCGGCTCTTTGTTCCTCTGATAAGGATAAATTCTTTGTGGAGAAGATGGGGCGCATTATGGAAACGCAACTGGGAAATCCTCAGTTTACCGTAGATGAGTTTGCTTCCATGATGGGTGTAGGACGTTCTATCTTTTATCGTAAGGTGAGAGGGGTAACAGGTTATTCCCCCAATGAATACATACGTATTATGCGAATGAAAAAAGCGGCAGAACTGCTTTCTTCTCCGGAAAATCTGACAGTGGCCGAAGTTTCGTATCAGGTAGGTATTAACGATCCGTTCTATTTTAGTAAGTGCTTTAAACTCCAGTTTGGTGTGACTCCTTCCGTCTATCAGAAAGGAGGAAGAGGAGAAAAGGAAAAAGAAGCAAATGCCGATTCTGAAGTCAAAGAAGAATAAGCTAGAGGTTGAATCTTCTTTGCTATTTGGAATTTGCAAAAATTAGAAATAAGTGGCCGATAATGTAAATATTTGATGAAAAATGTCGGATATTCTGTAAAGTTCATGATTAAAGGCATGTAAAAGTAATAAATATTGAAATTATATGAAGAAAAAGTATTATCTTTGCACGAATACAAAAACATAGAAGATGGGACATCATCAATTAGACAGTTTAGACGAACAAATTCTGCGTATGATCGCAGGCAATGCACGTATTCCTTTCTTGGAAGTAGCACGTGCTTGTAATGTATCGGGAGCCGCTATTCATCAGCGAATTCAGAAGTTGACGAACCTGGGAATTCTGAAAGGTTCAGAATTTATCATTGATCCGGAAAAGATAGGTTATGAAACCTGTGCTTACATCGGTTTGTATTTGAAGGATCCGGAACAGTTTGACACTGTAACAGAAGCATTGAAGTTTATTCCGGAGGTAGTGGAGTGTCATTTTACGACAGGGCAGTATGATATGTTCATCAAGATTTATGCAAAGAACAATCATCACTTGCTGGAAATTATCCACGATAAACTTCAACCGTTGGGCTTGTCGCGCTCGGAAACAATTATTTCTTTCCGTGAAGCTATCAAGCGCCAGATGCCGATAATGGATCTGGCGAATGATGAAGATTAAAATCGCGACGCTTATTTTTGCGTACGTTCGTAATCCACGAAACTATAGGAGTAGAGATGCTTTTCGTCTGTCGGATGGCATTCTCTACTTTTTTCTTTCCATAGCTCCGGACTTACTTCCGGGAAGAAGGCATCGGCGGGTGCCTGCTCATCGTCTACTTCCGTAAGATACAGGCGGTCGGCCAATGGGAGTGCTTCTGTGTAGAGGGTAGCTCCCCCGATGATAAATACCTCCTCGTCTTCCTTGCAGGTATGCAGGGCATCGGCCAGTGTGTGGAAGCATTCCGCACCTTCAAAGTGCAGTTCCTGGCGGCTGAGTACCACGTTTCTCCGGTTGGGGAGAGCGCCTTTGGGAAGTGATTCAAACGTGTGGCGTCCCATAATGATAGTATGTCCGGTGGTCAGTGCCTTGAAGCGTTTTAAGTCGTTGGGCAGCCAGTAGAGTAACTTGTTCTGATAGCCTATTCCTCTTTTCTGATTGATGGCTGCAATGATGGATAGTGTCATGTCTGGTGGTTCTTAATGTTATACAGATACTTTTCCGGCAATGTGAGGCCAGGGATCATAATTCTCTAACTGAAAATCTTCATAGTGGAAGCTGAAAATATCTTTCACGTCCGGATTGATTTTCATGGTAGGCAGGGGGCGCGGGGTACGGGTGAGCTGCAGGTCTACCTGTTCCAAGTGATTCAGGTAAATATGAGCGTCGCCGAGTGTATGAATAAAGTCGCCCGCTTTCAAGCCGGTTACCTGTGCCATCATCTGCAGCAGCAGGGCATACGATGCGATATTAAAAGGTACTCCCAAAAAGGTATCGGCACTGCGCTGGTACATTTGCAGGCTGAGGCGGCCGTTGGCTACATAAAACTGAAAGAATGCATGACACGGCGGAAGATTCATGTTGTTCAGGTCGCCCACGTTCCATGCACTGACTATGATGCGTCGCGAGTCGGGATTATGCTTGATGGTTTCCACGGCTTCCGAAATCTGGTCGATGAACTTGCCGTCATAACCTGGCCATGAACGCCACTGGTAACCGTAGATGTGGCCTAAATCGCCGTTTTCATCTGCCCATTCGTTCCAGATTCTGACCCCGTTTTCTTGCAGGTATTTTACGTTAGTATCTCCTTGTAAGAACCAGAGCAGTTCATGGATGATGGATTTCAAATGAAGTTTCTTGGTCGTGACAAGTGGGAAGCCCTCTTCCAGGTTGAAGCGCATCTGATGTCCGAACACGCTGATGGTGCCCGTTCCGGTACGGTCTTCTTTTCGTACTCCTTCCGTACGGATGCGGTGCAACAAATCGAGATATTGTTTCATGATTGGATTTTTTTGTTTGTGCAAAGGTAGCTAATTTTTTTGTATTTTTGCCGCCGTAATCAATTGCTGGAAACATGAATTTACCTTCTGATTTTATCCTCCGTACGCGTGAGTTGCTGGGAGATGCGGAGTTTGCTGCTTTGACTGAAGCATTGGAAAAAGATACGCCTGTCAGTATTCGTATGAATACCGATAAAAGTGACCTTGTTCCGCAGGAAAGCACCTCTGTGCCCTGGTGTCGCGAAGGATATTACCTGTCCGGTCGTCCGTCGTTTACGTTTGACCCCTTGTTTCATGCGGGCTGCTATTATGTGCAGGAAGCTTCGTCCATGTTCCTGGAACAGGCGTTGCGTCAGTATGTGCACGGGCCCGTCACGATGCTCGATTTGTGCGCGGCTCCGGGAGGAAAATCTACCTTGGCCCGTAGCGTACTTCCGGAAGGCAGCTTGCTGGTGGCCAATGAGGTGATGCGCAACCGTTCGCAGGTGCTGGCCGAGAATCTGATGAAATGGGGAAATCCGGGGGTGATTGTAACCAATAATGATCCGGTTGATTTTACAGAATTAGGACCGCTGTTCGATGTGATTCTGACAGATGTGCCCTGTTCGGGTGAAGGAATGTTCCGCAAGGATGAAGTGGCCGTGCAGGAGTGGAGCATAGAGAATGTGGATACCTGTTGGCAGCGTCAGCGCCGTATTTTACGGGATATATGGCCTTGCCTGAAGACCGGAGGCTTGTTGATTTATAGCACGTGCACATATAATCGGGAGGAAAATGAGGATAATGTGGCATGGATTGCACAGGAATTGGGAGCAGAGGTACTTCCTTTGGAAACGCAGCCGGACTGGCACATTACGGGAAATCTGACCGGTACAGAGTTCCCGGTTTACCGTTTCTTGCCTCATAAGACTACGGGTGAAGGCCTGTTTATGGCAGTGCTGCGGAAAACAGCGGATGAACCCGCAGTGAGTGTGCGGACAAAGACCGGTGGAAAGGCTTCCAAAAAAGGAAAAGGAGGTAAGGTGGTTGCGCTTCAAGTGCCAAAGGAAATGAAAGCCTGGGTGCAGGGAGCCGGAGACTATGTGTTTGAAGTAAATGACAGTGAAGCGATGGCCTTTCCTGCTGCCTATAAGGATACGTATGACCTGCTGAAGAGCCAGTTGCGCATACTGCATGCCGGAATTTCTTTGGGAGAATTGAAAGGAAAGGACTGGCAGCCTTCGCATGCACTGGCTATGAGTACCGTTTTTGAGAGAGAGTCGTTCCCGATGGCTGAACTGACTTACCCGCAGGCCATTGCTTATTTGCGGAAAGAAGCGGTAGTGCTTTCACCGGAAGTGCCGAGAGGGTATGTGACACTTACTTATCAAGGTCAGGTGTTAGGATTTGCCAAGAATATCGGTAACCGGGCCAATAACTTGTACCCGCAGGAGTGGCGAATCCGAAGCGGATATTTGCCGGAAATTATTCCGGATTTATTCGGGTAAAAAAACGCAAGTGCGTTTCGATTCAAACGCAAGTACGTTTTACTTGAAACACAAGTGCATTTTAATCAAAACGCTTTGACGTTTTCCTTCAAACGCAAGTGCGTTTTTCAGGAGGAATTCAAGCGTTTTGATTAAAAGTTTGCAACTTGTTGATATATAGAATATTATTTTATTTTAGTGTGAGGGGTATTCCTTTATAAAAATCCAGTATTTTGGTACGGAACAGGTAGTCGTACTTAGCTTGTACACAGTCGGACACCGCTTTCATCCAGTTGGTCCGTGCCTCGTTGTATTCCGTAGCGTTTGCTTTTCCATACATGTATTTTTCTTTCATCAGCTTGAAAGAGGCTTCTGCTGCTTCATCTGCCACCTGACTGCTCTGGTATTTGCTTTCTGCATTGACAGCATTGTAGTAGGCTTGCTGGATTTCCTTGTAAAGTTTCTTCTTGGTTTCCTCCAATTGCCAGTTTAAGGTAGTCTGTTCAAGGCGTGCCGTGCGTACACGGTTGCGTGTACTCAGTCGGTTGAAGATGGGAATACTTAACGAGAGTCCTACATACTGGCTGAAATTATCTTTCAGCTGAGAGTGGAAGCTCGGATTTTCTCTTCCCGATACGTTATAATAGCTTGTTCCAAGTCCGGCTCCGAAGTTTAGTTGCGGATAATAGGCACTTTGTGCAATGCGGATGCTGCGTGCAGCTCCTTCCAGACGGTATTGTGCAGCCTTGATGGACGGTTTGGTCAGCAAAGCCTGACTGTAGATTTCGGTAGGAGGAGTCAGTGTGCCGAACAACTGCTCAGGCTGGATGTCGGGAGAAACAATCCGGAAATTGTCGGGAGAGGGCAGTTCCAGCAACTGGCTTAAATCGAGCAGAGACAGACGGTAGTCATTCTCAGCCTGCACCAGTGACAACTGGTCTTGTGCCACGCGCGACTTGGCTTCATACCATTCTGCTTCAGACGCCTTTCCATTCTTGAAATAGGCCTCCTTTTGTGTCAGCATTTCCTGACTTAACTCTACCTGCTGCCGGGCTATCTTGACCAGTTCTTCGTTGAACAACACCTGCAGATAGGCAGAGGCTACCTCAATGCTGATGTCTTCTTTGGCCTTGTTCAAATCTTCGGTAGCCGCTTTCAGGTTCAGTTTGGAGAGCGCAATGTTGTTGGGTATCTGCATGCCGGTGAACAAGGGTACGCTCGTACTCAGGTTGAGGCCGGTGTTCTGTGTGTTGATACTCTGGTACGTATTGTTGGCCTGCAAGCTTCGTCCGAAATTGAAAGAATGGGAGGCACTACCGTTCAGGTCGGGCAGACGGCTCCATTTGGCGGTGTTCAGTTCCACTTCGCTTTTGTCGCGTGCAGCTTCCTGTTGTTTGACGGTCAGGTTATGAGCAATGGCATAGTCGATGCAGCGAGTCAAGTCCCATGCCTCCTGGGCTTGTGTGCCATTGGCCAACAGCACGCTGATGCTCAGTGCTGTCAGTAATTTGGTATTGATTTTCATGGCTTACATTTCTTTTTTAAGTCCGCGAATCGATTCGTTGGCTTTCAGCCCGCTTTTAATCTCGATATTCACTCCGTCGCTGATACCGGTCTGTACCTGACGGCGGGTAAACTTCTGTGTCGGTACGCTGTCCGTCAGCACATATACGAAAGTAGAGTCACCGCTGAACTCAATGGCACTTTCCGGTACGGTCAGGGCATTGTTGGCCCGCTGGAGTTCGATTTCCGCATTGGCACTGTAGCCGGAGCGGATGGTGATGCTGTCGGGCACCGTGATGGCAGCCTTGATTTCAAACTGGTTGGCCCCGTTATTTTCTACGCTTTTAGGAGAGATGTATTCCAGTACGGCATCGAATTTCATGTCCTGCAAGGCTCCCAATGTGATTTTTACAGGAGTTCCTTCGTGAATACGTCCCACTTCGGTTTCGTCCACGTTACCTCTGAAGATAAGGTCGCTCATATCGGCCACGGTGGCGATGGTAGTACCGTCGTTGAATGTATTGCTCATGATGACCGAGTTACCTACCTTGATGGGGACGTCCAGAATCAGTCCGTCAATCGTGGAACGAATCAGCGTGCTGCTGAAGGAGGCACTGCTTTTGGTGATACCTTCTTTCACGATTTCCAGGTTGTCTTTGGCAGCCTGGAGTTCTTCTCTGGCTTGTTTGGCTGCTAATAAAGTCTTTTCGTACTCCTCGCTGCTTACCAGTTTGCTCTGGTAAAGCTTCTCCATACGCTCCAGGTCAGTTTCTGCCTGACGGCCGTTGATTTCGGCCAGGCGTACACGGCTTTCGGCAGAGTTGAGCGAACCTAATTCGGGGATAACCTTGACTTTGGCGATGATTTCTCCTTTTTTCACCGTTTCTCCGGCTTCCTTGTAAACTTCGGATATGATGCCGGAAATCTGCGGTTTGATTTGCACCTCATCGCGTGGCTCAATTTTTCCGGTAGCTACGGTGATTTGTGCCAAGTCGGCGGTTTTGGTGCGGAGAATATCGTAGGCCGTATCTTTCGGCTGCGATTTCTGATAAAGGAATACAAATGTGCCGATAAAGATGAGTGCAATCAGCACCAGCGAAATAATCTTGATGTACTTTTTCATATCAACTTTGGTTTTTTGTTTGTCTTGTGGTTTTATTTATTCGTCGCGTATGGCTTCAATGGGTTTGATACTCATGGCCCGGTAGGCAGGAGCCAGTCCGGCTAACAGTCCTAAAATCAGGAGGAGAGCACAAGCACCGATTGCCTGCCAGAAACTGATTTGAAATTCGGTGGGAGAGGTCGGGGTGGAGGTTCCCATTTCTGTCAGGTTCAACAGGAAGACGGCAAAGGAAATGCCGGCCATACCTGCCAGGATGGTCAGTACCATACTCTCGGAAAGAATCTGCGACAGAATGTCGTTCGGGCGTGCCCCGATGGCACGGCGTATGCCGATTTCGGTGGTCCGTTCCTTTACTGTGACCATCATGATGTTGCTCACACCGATGGCTCCTGCCAGCAGGGTACCGAGACCGACCATCCATCCCAAAATCCGGATGCCGGAAAACAGGTTGTCTACCATGCTGAACATGGCTTCAGCGTTGACCAGAATAACGGCCTGTCCGTCGTCCGGATGAATCAGGTGTGCTTTTTTGACCACTTTCTCCACCTTTTTCTCTACTTCACTGATGGAGTATCCTTTACGGGCCGTATAACAGAGTAGCTGTACATTTTGTCCGAAGTTATAGTTCTGTTGCATGGTGGAAAACGGGATGATGACCGACGTTTCGGACTGTCCTTGTATAGAAATGTTTCCTACCGCCATGCTTACCCCGATTACCCGGTAATAGATGCCATTGACTTCAATGAACTTTCCGCAAGGGTCTTCCCCTCCCGGAAACAAGGTTTCGTAAATACGCTTTCCAATCACGCAGACTTTCCGCTGGTCGCGTATGTCAATGTCGTTGATGAACCGTCCGAACACGATGTTGGGTTCTTCTATTTTCTGGTATTCCGGATAAAGTCCTTTCAGCGTACCTGAGATTTTATTTTCATTATAAATGGCATTGATGCCCCATTTGGCCAGTGTGGCGGTCACGGTCTCCAGTTCACTGACCTGCTTTCTCACACGTTCCACATCCTTGTTCTCCAAATCCCAGTACCTGCCTTGCTGAAAACCTTTGTAGGCCTTGCTCGTCTTGTTTGTACCCAGAAAACCTGAATTGGTGGCAAAGCCTTCAAACTGGCGCGAAAGCATTTGCTGTAGTCCTTTGGCACCTCCCATCAGGGAAATCAGCATGAATATTCCCCAGAAAATACCGAAGGCAGTCAGGAAACTTCTGGTTTTGTTGCGGGTGATAGTGAGAAGAATCTCTTCCCATGTATCTAAATCAAATCGTCTCATGGTCAGTCTGCTCTAAGTGCTTCAATGGGTCGGATTCTGGCTGCTTTTCTTGCCGGGAAAAGCCCGGCCAGCGTACCGGCGATAACTAATGTCAGGGTAGCTTCTATGGCAATGGACAAGTCTACAGTCGGGTTTTCGAAAAAGGTCATCGAAAATACACCCATGTCCATGGTCTGTTTACCTGCTACCTGATTCATATATTCTGTCACGGCAATGCCTGCCACCATACCGATGTAGCCGAAGAAAGTCGTGATGGTCACACTCTCCGAGATAATCAGCCAGAGGATGGAAGCGGGTTTGGCTCCTAGGGCTTTGCGGATGCCGAATTCGTGCGTACGTTCGCGGACGGTAATCAGCATGATGTTACTCACTCCTACGATGCCGCTGAGCAAGGTAAAGATTCCGATTACCCAGATGGCAGTATGTAGGATTTGGGTGGCCGTCTGCTGTTGCAGGTATTGCGTAAAGCGGTTCCATATCCAGATGGCTCCTTCGTCGGTAGGCGAGAACTGTTTCTTCAGTCCTAAAGCCTGCCGGTATTCCGCTTCAAATTGTTCGTTGGTCGGTTCATCGGCTAGCCCTTTGGTTGTAAATGTGATGTTGTCTATGCTGTCACCCTTCTGATAGATGGTTTGCAGGGTAGTGAATGGTACGAGAGCAGAAGGAGAAAAACTGTTCTGGTCGGTATAGATACCTACCACCTGATAAGGTACGCCTTGTGCGTTCAGGTATTTCCCGATAGGAGATGTGTGAGGAAAAAGGTTCTTTACCGTTTTTTCATGCAGTACGATAATTTTTCGCCGTTCCTCCATATCGCGTGCATTGACGAAGCGTCCTTCTTTAATCTTGATGGCTTCAAGTGAAGGATAATTAGGAAAAACTCCGTTGATTCCGATGCTGAGTGCTTCTTTTCCGTAAGTAAGAATGACATCACTTTTGCTGACGGTGGCACCGGTTTGGATGATGTGGTCAGGAAATGAAGTGGCGGTGAGTTTGCGGTCACTCTCTTTCAGGTAAATGCTGCGGCCCTCTTTCATTCCTTTGTAAGGTTGTGAGGTCATGCCCGGATAGATTTTCATGGAGTTCATAATCATGCCCTTCGACTGGTTCTCAAAGGCATGGATGAGACCGTTTCCGGCTCCCAATAATACAATCAGCATGAAGATGCCCCATGCTACGGAAAAGCCGGTCAGCAGGGTGCGCAACTTATTGCGCATGATGGTTCCGTAGATTTCTTGTATTAATTCTGTCATGGCTGGTGTTTTATTTCATGAATCCGTTTTTGCCAAATGGAGATGCATTGTGGTCAATATTGTCTTCTATGCGCTCTATCAGTCCGTCCTTGATATGGATAATCTTATCGGTCTGGTTGGCGACTCCGCTTTCGTGGGTTACTACTACGATGGTCAGTCCTTCTTTTTCATGTAAGTCCTTTAGAATCTGCATGACTTCCACCGATGTCTTACTATCCAGTGCTCCGGTCGGTTCGTCTGCCAAAATGATTTCAGGCTTTGAAATTAATGCGCGTGCAATGGCTACACGTTGTTTTTGTCCGCCCGACATTTCATTTGGAAGATGGTGTGCCCATTCTTTCAATCCTAATTTATCCAGGTATTCCATGGCTAACAGGTTGCGCTTTTTCCGGCTTACACCTTGATAAAATAAGGGAAGGGCCACATTCTCCATGGCGTTCTTGAAAGAAATGAGGTTGAATGACTGGAAGATGAAGCCGATCATACGATTGCGGTACTCGGCGGCCTTACTTTCGCTCAGGTCACGAATCAGTACATCGTTCAGGTAATATTCTCCTGAATCATAGTTGTCTAAGATGCCTAAGATGTTCAGAAGGGTAGACTTTCCGGAACCGGAAGAACCCATGATGGAAACAAATTCTCCTTTGTCAATATGAAGGTTGATACCTTTAAGTACATGAAGGGGAGTACCGTTGTAATAGGTTTTGTGAACGTTTTCTAAGTGTATCATTTGGTTTGTGTGAATTTATTGATTTATCAGGTCTCGCAAAAATAAGAAAAGTGAAAAGCTTCGAAAAATAATGCGTTAAAAATTTGCTCTGTTTTTACTGATTATTTACTTTTGTCCGTAGATAATTAACCCTAAATAGAGAAATGTCATGACAATAAACATGGAAAAACCTTATGTGGTAGGTATGGACATTGGCGGAACAAACACTGTTTTTGGTGTAGTTGACTCACGTGGTAATGTGTTGGCTTCTGATTCTGTCAAGACACAGCAATATGATAACATTGACGACTACGTTGATGCTGTATGTAAGAAACTTCTCCCTCTGCTTTCGCAGTTTGGTGGAGCTGAAAAGATAAAAGGTATGGGAGTGGGTGCTCCTAACGGAAACTACTATAGCGGTACTATTGAATTTGCACCTAACTTGCCTTGGAAAGGAATCATTCCTCTGGCTTCAATGTTTGAAGAACGTCTGGGTATTCCGACTGCACTGACTAACGATGCCAATGCGGCTGCTATCGGTGAAATGACTTACGGTGCTGCACGTGGTATGAAAGATTTTATCATGATTACCTTGGGAACTGGTGTAGGTAGTGGTATCGTAATCAACGGACAGCTGGTTTATGGTCATGACGGATTTGCAGGTGAATTGGGTCATGTGATCGTTGATCGTAACGGTCGTGCATGTGGATGCGGTCGTAAGGGATGTTTGGAAACTTACTGTTCTGCTACAGGTGTAGCTCGTACAGCACGCGAATTCTTGGTACAGCGCACAGAACCCAGTTTGTTGAGAAATATTCCGGCAGATGAAATTCAGTCAAAAGATGTATATGATGCAGCTGTGAAGGGTGACAAGCTGGCTCAGGACATTTTTGAATTTACTGGTCGTATTTTGGGACAGGCTTTGGCTGACTTTATTGCTTTCTCAAGTCCTGAAGCAATTGTATTGTTCGGTGGTTTGGCTAAGTCAGGTGATTACATCATGAAGCCGATTCAGAAAGCTATCGATGAAAACATCCTGAAGATTTATGCAGGAAAAACAAAATTGTTGCTTTCTCAGTTGAAAGATGCAGATGCAGCTGTATTGGGTGCAAGTGCATTGGGATGGGAAGTAAAAGAAAACTAATGTATTTATAAGATAAAAATCAGCCCCGGCAATTTGTCGGGGCTGATTTTTTATTCTTATTTTTCGATGGTTATTTTGCAGGGTTGTTCAAGTGATTTTTTCCATTCTTGTGCGTAAGAGAACCATGTTTTTGAATCAGGGAATCCGAATGTTTCCTTACGTGAAGTAAACATGGTGTAGTACCGGAAACTCTTTTCTTGGGGTGCGCTGACGGTGTACAGGAAGTTTTCCTTGTCTTTAGCTTCCATTCTGATGTATTTCTTTGGAATATAAGTTGCCAGACCGACTGTTTCTTTTTTGTATTTGATGGTGTCGCCTACGGGCCAGTCGGTTCCCCAGCTGGCAACCAGTCCCTCGTGGTCTGAATACATGGTGGCGCTGTAACCGATGTTTTGCACTCCTGTGCAGAAGGTCTCTTTATCTAAAGGCTGGTCAAACAATACGTCTACTTGTGCGTCACGGTGTCCGGCATATAGTGTGTAGCGGTTAATCATATTCAGTTCTTTTCCCTGGTATTCCCAACCTTTTACTTCAGCGTCGGCAATGGTACGTATCGGACCGCTGGCGATGAGGCGTTGTCCGCGGAAGGCAACGGGCTGAATGTCGGTAGCTTGTGAACCGTCCCATCCTCTTAATGTTCCGGCTCCGCAACTGCCTCTTACCAGAATCACGTCATCTCCGAATCCTTTTTGTAATTGTTCGTCTGTAGGATAGAACATGCTTTCTTCTATTTCCAGACCTTTGTTGAACTTTCCGTATAAATCGGTTGTCTGTTTCTCGTTAAAGTAGATGCGGTAGGCCACCAGCTCGCTTTCGAACGCAATACCGTGATGTTGCAGAATAGTGTAAGTGTAGCTGTCGCCCGGAGCATATACAGCTGTGCCATGAGCGTATTCATTCGATTTGGCTGTGCGGAACAGCATTTCTGCAAACACACGGGCTGGATAGGTTTTGTTTGTCTTGGCAGAGGAAAGGGTCAGGGTGAATACTTTTTGGGATTGCGCCGGCAAATTAGTCACGAAAGCCAGTTCATCAGCTCTTAAATCGAAGTTTAAATCGTCCAACTGTGAAGGTATTTCATTGTTCCCTTCTTTCACAACGGCCGATTTAACGGTGAATCCTGTATTTAAAGAATGAATATCAATTACTACAGGTTCATCGGTTTTAGCTGTATTCCAAGGGTTTTCAACAATCACTTTAATGGTCTTTTCTGCCGTCTGGGCAAAAAGCATACTCCCGCTGTAGATGAAAGCGAGGCAAAGAGTGGGAAACTTTTTCATTGTAATAATGTGTTTATATATAAGATTAATGTGATTCACGTATGTTTCTTTAAGCTATTATCCTCCTGAACATGCTGCCTTCACAGGGGACATGCAGGAGGATAATAAATCTAATTCTAACCTAAATAATATTATGAAAAACCTTTTTTATTCAGGATGCAAAAATAAGCTTTCTGTTTGATATACGCTTGCAATTTTTGATTTTATCAGTGAAAAAACTGAGCATAATTTTACGTGATTAAATATTTTGCCTCAATAAATGTAAATAGTGTAAATAAAGTTTGTATCTTTGCCCCAAATTTATAATTGAAAATAATATGAGTTATAATTTGCTGAAAGGAAAAAGAGGTATTATTTTTGGTGCACTGAACGAACAGTCTATCGCTTGGAAAGTGGCAGAAAAGGCTGTAGAAGAAGGTGCCGTTATCACACTCTCTAATACCCCTGTAGCAGTACGTATGGGTGAGGTCTCTGCTTTGGCGGAAAAATTAAACTGTGAAGTGATTCCGGCTGACGCTACCTCTGTAGAAGATTTGGAAAATGTCTTTAAGCGTTCAATGGAGGTATTGGGCGGAAAGATTGACTTTGTACTTCATTCTATCGGTATGTCTCCAAATGTTCGTAAAAAACGTACTTACGACGATTTGGACTATGACATGTTGAGTAAAACATTGGATATTTCAGCCGTTTCATTCCATAAGATGATTCAATCTGCCAAGAAGTTGGATGCCATCAATGAATACGGTTCTATCGTAGCTTTGAGTTATGTGGCTGCACAGCGTACATTCTATGGTTATAATGATATGGCAGACGCAAAGGCTTTGCTGGAATCTATCGCTCGTAGTTTCGGTTATATTTACGGACGTGAACACCATGTACGTATCAATACCATTTCTCAGTCACCGACTATGACTACTGCCGGATCGGGTGTGAAAGGTATGGACAAGTTGTTCGACTTTGCTAACCGTATGTCTCCTCTGGGCAATGCATCGGCTGATGAATGTGCTGATTACTGTATCGTAATGTTCTCTGACCTGACTCGTAAGGTAACTATGCAGAACTTGTTCCACGATGGAGGTTTCTCTAGCGTAGGTATGAGCTTGAGAGCCATGGCAACTTATGAAAAGGGGCTGGATGAATATAAAGATGCCAATGGCAATATAATTTACGGATAATATTGAATGTATCGGCTTATTTTTATATTACTGAGTATAATCGTCTTTTCTGCTTGTCGTTCAGACAAGCAGAAAGACGATTTTTCGTTTTCAGGAATAAAGATAGCTCGATATGACCGCTTGCAGTATGAAGCAACTGTGCAGAACAGTTTCTTTTCCTTGCAGCGGATGAATACTGAATTTGCCCAGGAGACGCGTCTGCTGATAGAGGAAGTACTTGATTTGGGTTCTGTGGATATGGTGGATATGAACGACCGTTTGTGTGCCTATTTCTCAGATTCCATATTGGTACATTTAATGGAAGATGCGGGAGAGAAGTTTAAGGACGTGAGCAGTCTTGAACAGCGTTTGACACAGGGATTCAGCAATCTGAAAAAAGAAATTCATGAGTTGCGGGTTCCGCAGATTTATACACAGATTTCTGCCCTGAATCAGTCTGTCGTTGTTGGAGACAGTATTTTGGGAATCAGTCTGGACAAGTATATGGGGAGTGACTATCCTCTCTATCAAAAGTATTATTACGCAAACCAGCGACGCTCGATGTCGCCGGAATACATCGTGCCTGATTGTTTTACCTTTTATTTGCTGGGCCAATATCCTTTCTTGTGGCAGGAAGGTCATCGTTCTTTGATGGATATTCTGCTGTATCGAGGGAAAATAGCCTGGACTGTGGAAACTATTCTTGAAGGGAATGGAAGCGGCAAAACGGCTTTGGGCTACTCCAAGGAAGAAATAAAATGGTGTGAGCAGCACGAAAAAGAACTTTGGGAAGAAATCCGCCAGAACCATTACATGGAGACTACCGACCCAATGATTATTCGCTCGTATGTATCTTCTAACACACGGCTTCTGTTTAACGGTGAAAAGACTCCTCCTTTCTTGGGAATATGGCTGGGCATGAAGGTGATAGAGCGCTATATGAAGAATCATCCGGAAATGACCCTAAAGAGTTTGTTGGAATGTACGGATTATTCTGAAATGATAAAAGAATTAAACTGATTGACTTAAAGATTCCTTATGGAAGTTGCATTGTATTTGTTGCCTGTTACTTTAGGTGATACGGCTATCGAAAAGGTTTTACCCTCTTATAATCGGGAGATAATTGTCAATATAAAGCATTTTATAGTGGAAGATGTGCGCTCGGCACGCCGCTTTTTGAAAAAGGTAGATGCGGATATTTGTATTGATGAGCTTACTTTTTATCCGTTGAACAAGCATACTTCTCCAGAAGCTATATCGGGCTATCTTGCTCCGCTTGCAGAGGGACACTCCATGGGAGTTATTTCTGAAGCTGGCTGTCCGGCAGTGGCCGATCCGGGAGCCGATGTGGTAGCTATTGCCCAGAAGCGGAATTTTAAGGTGGTTCCTCTGGTAGGACCTTCTTCCATTATCTTGTCAGTGATGGGCTCAGGATTTAACGGACAGAGTTTTGCTTTTCATGGGTATCTGCCGATAGAACCGGCCGACCGCATGCGCCGTTTAAAAGAGTTGGAGGCACGTGTCTATTCCGAGAACCAGACCCAGTTGTTTATCGAAACTCCTTATCGCAATCATAAGATGTTGGAAGACATCTTGAAAACTTGTCGTCCGCAAACGAAATTGTGTATTGCAGCCAATATAACTTGTGAAGGAGAATTTATCCAGACAAAAACCGTTAAGGAATGGAAGGGAAAGTTACCGGAACTGAATAAGATTCCTTGTATCTTCCTGATTTATAAATAACATTTTATTTGAACTCTTTCCATATCTGGGCTACCATGTGGAGGCGGTCACATTCAATTCTTAGTTCGTTACTGAACTTCTCCGGATTTTGTCTGATGTCTTCACAAGTAAAGAAGTAGCCTTCTGAGAGTTTGAATTCATCTTCATGGCTGACGGGAAGTATATATAACTGCACGAAAGCCGGTGTGCTGCCCTGTGTACGGTAGCTGAGGATGAGTCTTGGAAAAAACTTCTTCTTATGTGTGGTGTGAGAAGTTGACTGATGTTTTTTTACCAGGTTCTTTGCGTGGCGCTGGCTTTTTCTTAACGGTTCGTCAAATAAAGTCTTGATAGGAGCATCCCAGATCGTTGTATTTTCAGCATGCGGGGTAAGATATATTTTCCCGTTGCAGATAGGAACAATCCGTATGATATGTTGCTCTTGAGGAGATTGTGTGGCAGCAATCTGTATTCCTACGATGTTAATGACCAGACATATTACGTAAATAAGTGTAGGAATCAGATAGATGATTCCAAAGTTATTTTCAGGAGAAAAGGGAATTAGCTTGTTGTAGAGGAAAAACAATACAATTAAGTGGATACTGGAAAAAATCACGATTATTTTTGCTTCCAGTAGGTAAGAAGAAGTGAAATTAAGATGAAACTTCTTCAAGAAATTCCGATAAATTTCCGGGGCTGTTACATGGATGAAAGCACATACTAACAGCATGAATTCCAATGAAGGAGTCAGACTGTTCTTAGGGATGTAATCATATCCGGTGAACAATCTTAAAAGGAAGCAGACACCAATTCCGATAGTTCCCTGCAAAAGGAAGAAATTAAGTCCTTTCAGGCGCAATACATCATAAAGCAGTCCCGCAATGCTGATAGTAAGTCCTGTTCCCAACATGGCGGTCGTTGGGAACAGATGAATGCCTATCAGTGTGATAATGATAGGAAGCAATCCAAATGATACAATTTTATCTTTGTATTTGAGCAATAGATTCATCGTTGAAAAGCATCTGTTGATAAAATTGCAACAAATGGAAAAAGAAAATTGTTCATTGTCTGCGGAGATGTTTTTCAGCATGGTAAGAAGAACGGACTAGCGGACCGCTTTCTACGATTTCAAATCCTTTGGTTTCACCTATCTCTTTAAATTTTTTGAACTGGTCTGGATGGATGTATTCTGCTACCGGATAGTGCTTGGCAGTTGGTTGCAGGTATTGTCCGATGGTCAGTATCTGGCAGCCGTTTTGTAGCAGGTCATCCATCGTTTCTTCTACTTCTTCTGTGGTTTCTCCCAGTCCTACCATGATACCGGATTTGGCTTTTAGTCCATTGTCTGCAATTTGGCGGATAACTTTCAGACTGGTATCATAATCTGCTACACTTCTGACCTGTGGACTGAGACGGCGGACGGTTTCCAGGTTGTGTGAAAGAATATCGGGACGTGTTTCAATGACCTGTTGCAGTAATTTGCTGTGGCCTTGAAAATCGGGAATAAGTGCCTCTATGGTGGTGTTTGGACACAATTTTCGGATGGCCATCAGGGTGGCAGCCCAGTGTGAGGCACCTAAATCCTTTAAATCATCCCGGTCGACAGAGGTGATGACCGCGTGGTCAAGCTTCATGAGCTGGATGGACTGGGCCACTCTGAGCGGTTCTTCCGGGTCCAATGGGAGAGGTCTTCCGGTAGTCGTATTGCAGAATTTGCAGGAACGGGTACAGATGGCTCCTCCAATCATGAAGGTGGCGGTGCCTTTTCCCCAGCATTCACCTAAGTTGGGACAGCGTCCGCTACTGCAGATGGTATGAAGCTTATGAGTATCTACAATGCGTTTGGTTTCAGTATATCGGGCATTGGTGCCAATCTGGATTTTTAGCCAATCAGGCTTTCTGATGTGTGTCATAGTGGTAAGATAAAAGAACAAAGAAAAACAGATGACACCAGCTTCTTGTGACTGGTGTCATCTGCTAAAATGAAATATTATAGGTTCTGCAGGAAGAAATTAGCCACTCTGTTCATCAGGTGGTTGCGGGTATTTCCTCCGAAGATACTGTGATTACGGTTGGTGTAAATCTGTGTATCAAACTGGATGTTTGCCTGTACCAGTGCTTCACTGTACTCCATGAAATTCTGCAAGTGTACGTTGTCGTCTGCACTTCCATGAATGAGCAACAGCTTTCCTTTCAGCTTGGATGCACGGCTGATGGCAGAAGAAGCTTGGTAACCGTCACCGTTTTCTTTCGGTGTGCGCATGAAACGTTCGGTATAGACTGAGTCATAGAATCTCCAGTCTGTAGGGGCGGCAATGGCAACTCCGGCCTTGAATGCGCCGGAACCTTCGCTCATTGACATCAAAGTGTTGTATCCTCCATAGCTCCATCCCCAGATACCAATACGACTTCCATCTACGTAAGGCAGAGTAGAAAGATATTTAGCTGCTTCAGCCTGGTCGGTAGCTTCTTTCACGCCGATGGAAAGGTAAGTGCATTTTTCGAATGCAGCTCCTCTACCTCCGGTACCGCGTCCGTCCACGCAGACCATGATATAGCCTTTGTCACACATTACGGCTTCGAACATACCTCCGTCACTGAAGCTGCCGATACCCCATTTGTCGAGTACCTGCTGAGAGCCGGGACCGCTATATTGGTGCATGATTACCGGATATTTCTTGGAAGGATTGAAGTTGGCCGGTTTCATCATCCAACCGTTCAGTTCTACTCCTTCACTGGTTTTGAAAGAGAAAAACTCTTTTGTCGGCATGTTCAGCTGCGCTGTTTTGCTTTTCAGTTCTTTGTTGTCAAGCAGTGTAGCCATTTCCTGGCCCTTGTTATTGTTCAGCGTAATAAGGGTAGGAGTCTGTGCACTGGAATATGTATTGATGTAATAATTCAGATTTTTGCTGAATAACGCATTGTTTGTTCCGGTACGTGTAGAAAGTTTGGTCTTTTTACCTTTTCCGTCAATCTTGTACACCGCAGTACGCAAGGGGCTTCCTTCGTTGCTGGTGTAGTAGAAAACGTTTGCTTTCTGGTCCCATCCCAGGAAATCTTTTACCTCAAATTCTCCTTTTGTGATTTGTTTCACCATGTTTCCTCCAATGGTGTACAGGTAAAGGTGGTTGTATCCGTCCCGTTCACTCATCATGACGATGTGTTCCGGATAGAATGCTATGTCTGAATAGGCTTGCTCTTTAATGTACTGCTCTGCTTCGTCGCGGATGGCTACTTTGCAGATGGCACTGCGTGGGTTGGCCATATAAAGGTCGAAGCGGTTCTGGTGGCGATTCAATGTCATGATGGCCAGTTTTTCCGGATCATCTGTGAATTTGATGCGAGGTACATAACCGTCAGAATCTACAGGAAGTTCCATTTTACGGGTTACACGACTTTTTATGTCAAAAGAATGTACGCTAACCTTGGAGTTTACGACTCCTGCTTTGGGATATTTGTAGTCATAGCTTCCCGGATAGGTGGTGTATTCTGTTTTTTCCGGAGCCATACCCTTATACCATGGGAAAGAGTACATGGGAACCTGGCTTTCATCGAAGCGGACGTATGCAATCATTTTACTGTCTGCACTGAAATCGAAGGCGCGGTTATAGCTGAATTCTTCTTCATATACCCAGTCAGGAATACCGTTGAGTACCTTGTTATATTCTCCGTCTTTTGTTACCTGCGATTCGCTGTTGCCGAAAAGCAGTTTGATAAGGTAGATGTTGTTGTTGCGCACAAACGCAATCTGGTGACTGTCGGGTGAGAACAAAGGAACCTGTTGCGGACCGTTGTTTGACAAAGGTTCAAGTGTACGGTTTCTCACATTGTATATATAATATACAGCTGTGAATGAACGACGGTAAATCGGCTTGGTTTCCGTTTGAATCAATATCAGGCTTTCGTCCGGTGACATAATATAGTCATCGAAACTTTTCAGCTTGTGGTTGCGGGCAGTGGCTACGTCAAAGATGGTAGCTACCTCTTTACCGGTCTTAAAAGAGTATTTGACGATTCGTTTGTGGTCCTTGCTGATTTGGGTGTAATGTTCACCGTCCAGCATCGGTTTTAATCCCTGTATACTTTGTGCGCGATAGGTGCCGTTGGCTACATCCTGTAGCGTTACCTTTTGCGCCTGCAGAGTAACCAGGCACATTAGCGCATAAAAAAGTACAAAAAGTTTTTTCATGACTGTGTTATTTAAGTTTTACATTTATTCTTCTTTTTGAATTCCTTCTTCAGGTACAACCCCGGATGTTTTTTCTTCCTTGGACTCTGCGGGTGTATTTTCCTTGTCTTTGATGCCGAACAGCCAGCGGAAGAAACGAACGATGAAGTTCTGTTTTTTCGGTTTGACTTCTGGGGCTTCAGAAGTAGACAATGATGCAGCTGTTTCTTTTTGTATGGCTATGCTGTCAGCAGAGGCTACTAAAGTTGTATCCGTGATCAGTGTATCTGTGACGAGTGAGTCTGCAGATGGCATAGGGATAACCTGAAGAATCGTATCCTGTGCAAGAGAGTCAGCTGGAACTGAAGGTACCGCGATACTGTCTTTCTTTATTTCAGGAGCGGGTTTCGGAGCCACAGAAGGAGCAGGTTTCGGCTTCTTGAAAGGAACCGGAACAGAATATTTACAGCGTACGTTAACTCCGTGTTCCTGTGCTGGAATCCAGTCGGGCATCACTATGATGGCATCCAAAGCGGCTGTATCCAGGCGTGCGTCCAGCCCTCTTACAATGCTAGGGGAAGTGATACTGCCGTCTTTTTCTACAATGAATTGAATCATGACCGCACCTTCTTTCTGAGTTTCTTCAGCCAGTTCCGTGGTATGCGCCTTTCTTCTGATATAGTTGAAGAAGGCTTTCATGCCTCCGGGATACTCCGGCATCTTCTCTACTACGTGATACACCCGGTCGGCTCCTTTCTTTGTCATTCGTATCTCTAACGGCTGGTTTGGGTTCTGCAGGAAAGACTCGATGTCGAGATACTTGTTTTCCATACGTTCTGCTCGTATCATAATCAGGTGACTGTAATCCGCTTCAATACAGAATTCACCCTGCGCATTAGAGAATGTGTGTTTCCCGGTTCCCTGGATGCTGATTTCTGCATGAGGAACGGGCTTGCCTCCTTCTTTCAGCACGCCGTTTACCAGTAATGTCTTACCGCTTTGCTTGAAGCGTGCCAAATCCTCTGGACGGTCTATGCGGATAATCGTGTCTTGTGCTGCTTCGTCCAGTCGCAAGGATTTGATTGTTCTGTTCTTATCTGTCGGGAAGTAAAAATTGGCCGTACGAACGTAATTGTTGTCAATGGATTGTTCGAAATCGATGAGACCTTGTTCGTCGCTGATATACTCACTGCTGTAGCCTGCTACTTTCAGAATGATACCTTGTTGCGGCTCTCCTCCGGTATTCAGTACGGTAATTCGGAAACGCTGTTTCTTGTTTTCCAATGGAGAAGCCCCCACCTGAGGTAATGTAATCAGGCAACATATCAGCCCGGCGAATATATAAATAAGGTGTTTCATAAGCTCGTTTATAAATATTCGCAAAGCTACGAGTATTCTGGGGTATTCACTCTTGTTCAGGTGTTAATAAAGATAAATTATCCGGCCTGGTAAAGTTTACGAAGCCGGATAATTGAACTAAAGTTTGGTTATTTGGATGTCTTGGTAACCAGTTTTCGTAGCCTGAACATGCGCAGGCGCTCCATGGCATGTCGGCGGCTCAATATGATTTGTCGCCGGTAGACGATGCAGGTTGTGAAGAAATATACGATAGCTTGTATCCAAAGTGCCTGATATTCGACTAACACTTCCGGAAGAGTTGCGCCCATGTTGTTGATTCTTACAAACCCGTTGATACCGAACGTAGATGGGAATATCCAGGAGAATACTTTCCAGAACGTAGGTACGGCAGCTCCCGGCCAGGAGATTCCGGAGATAAACAGGAGCGGCACGGAGGTGAAGACATAAATCATCAGACACGATTCTCTGTGGTGTATAAAGATGGAACAGGTCATCGCAAAGAAAATACATGCCAAGATGTAAGGCACCACAAAAGCCAGTAAGGTCATAGGTTGTGCAATTTGTACCAGATCAAACAGTTGCGGTACAAGGCAGAGCACATACGCAGACACTAATGCATAAATCAGGAAATAGGCCAATGACTTTCCGCCTACGATGCGGAGCGTACCCTGATACTGCCGGCTGATGGGAACCAAGTCTTTGAAGCGGTTATTCTCACGGGCGGTTCCCGCTGAAAGTCCGATGCCTAACAATAGCGTCTGCTGTATAATCAGGATGAGCACAGCCGGAATCAGGAAGCTGGCAAATCCGTCTTGCGGGTTGAATAGCGATACATCTTCGTATTCAATGGGAGCCGTACTGACCTCATCCTGCCGTTCCGTTGTATTTCCCATCCGCTGTATCTGGATTTTTTTATTTAAGGTGAGTGAGGCGTTGGTACTTGCCAATACCAGTGCTTTGTAGTATAGCATACCACTCATGTCACAGTAAATACTGACTGTAGTTTGTTTTCCGGAAGCGATGTCTTTGCTGAAACTTTCCGGAATGTAGAGAATGCCATATACCCTTGTTTCTTTCAACAGGTTTTTTCCTTCTTCCATATCCGCACAATGCGACTGGATATGCACATCGGCGCTTGCATCAACCGTACGGATAAACTGGCGGCTGAGTGCCGTATTACTGTTGTCAATAACCGCTACAGGCACTTCGCGTACCACCTCATTGGTATAAATAAAGGCATATACCAGCGGGTAGGCCAGCGGGACAAGCAAGAAGAAAATAAGTACGCCCTGGTCTTTGAAAACGGCTTTCAGTTCCTGCTTGCATATATGGAAGAGACCTGCAAAGCCTTGTTGTATGGTTTGTTTTAACGATTCTTTTTTCATGAACGCAAAGGGTTAAGGAATATAGACATAATGCAGCATGGCCGTGCGTATTCTTTTCAGGAAGAAGAAAGGCAGGAGCATGAACAGCAGCAGGGCGGTAACGGCATGCCAGGCATAAATGACCGGATAACCGTTTAAGGCCAGATTTACGTAGAGCAGGAAATAATGCCGCAAGGGGAACAATACGGATAAAGCCTGCAGTGTAGGGTGCATCGCCATGACCGGGAAAGTGAATCCCGAGATGGAGAATGAAATGACTCCCCATAGAGAAGCTACACTCAATGCCAGACGGAGTGAACCGAACAAGCCGAAAAGGAATACGCCGAATGCCTGTGAAGCAAGTACCAGCAGCAGTCCGGCTAACAGCATCGGGAAAATCCCGCTATGGCACGGATAGTGCAGAAATCCGTATAAGTACACGTTATAGAACGTAGCCATGATGAAGAACGTCACGGTTTGAGGAATCAATTTTCCTACCAGTGCCGTCACAATGGAGTTATCGGCCAGTTGCATCAGTTCCTTTGAAGTCTTTTCCTTTAATTCTGTTCCGATGGTATATACGGTAGTCAGGAAAATGAGTAGCATCAGAATGCCCGGAAATAAAGTATTACACAAGTACACCGAGTAGTTCAGCCAGGGGTTGTTCAGTGCATGGGTAGAAATGACTACCGGTTGCAGGAAGGCAAGTGCCTGGTCTTCAGTGGCTCCTTTGGCTAATAGGGTTGCTTGTCCCACGGCTGCAGAGGCCAACTCCGACATGGTTCTCTGGTCCTTGTAGAGCAAGGAACCTGCTATCAGGTAAGAGTAGTTGACATAGAAAGATACCTTAGGCTGTCTGCTGGCAAGGGCTTCTTCGGTTGTTCCTTTCGGAATGTAATAGAATGAATAAATCTCTCCGCGCTGTACGGCCTGTCTTGCTTCTGTGACACTTGGGTAATGTGCTACAATCTGGGTCTGCTGAAACGCGTCCAGGTTGCGGATAATGTTGCGTGTCGTGGCGGTGTTGTCGAGGTCCACCACTCCTGCAGGCAGATTAGTCGGCAGCCCGTTTTCCATCAGGGTGGTGAAAAACAGGAAACAGAACAATGGAGCGATGACCATGCAGAACAGGTACATCGGCTTGGTTGCAATGCGGAGAATTTCTCTTCGCATCACTTTCAGGTAACATTGATAGGTGGTTGTCGACATGTGGATTTATTTTTCAATGATAGCAGACATACCCGGACGTAAATTTTCTACAGGCTGTATGGGTTTTGCCTTTACTTCAAAAGTCTTCAGGTCAAACTGACCGGTGGTCTTGGTGGCTTTCCATGCGGCATACGTACCTAAGTCTTTCATGACTGTTACCTGGAATTCAGCTTCTTTTTCCAGTGCAGGAACGTAGGCTTTAATCTTGCTTCCTACGGTGAAGTCTTTCAGAAAATCCTCACGTACGTTGAAGGTCACCCACATGTCATCCAGTTGGGCTACGTTCATGATGGGAGCGCCCGTACCAACCAGTTCACCTACTTTCGGGAAGATTTCGGCCACTTCTCCATCGGCAGCTGCTACTAAGTAAGTTTCCGATACATAAGAAGAAACCTCGGCTACAGCTCCTTTGGCACGTTCTACCTGTGCGGCAGCCATGGCCTTGTCTTCACGCTGTGCACCATTCTTGGCCATTGTGTACTGTGCATTGGCAGCACGTTCGGTCGCCTTCATGGCATCGTATTGTGCTTTTGCTTCATCTCTTTTCTGTGCGGTCATCACCCCTTCTTCGTACAGGCGGTTCACACGGTTGTATGATTTTTCGGCAATCTCCAGTCCTGCTTTGGCTTTCTGCCACATTTCGTATGCAGCCTGCAGTTGCTCGCTTCTTGTACCTCGCAGGGCCTTCTCGTTCAGTGCCTGTGCAGCCTGTTCGGCAGCTTGTGCCTGCGATAATTTAGCCATTACATCCGGAGCCTCCAGAATAGCCAGTGTATCACCCGCTTTCACTTTATCTCCTTCGCTGACAAAGAATTTCAGGATACGTCCCGGTACCTTGCTCGATACCCTGTATTCTGTGGCTTCAGCCTGGCCTTGTATGATTTCAGGACCTTTTCCTAAGGTGAAGAATCCGATGATGCTGACGATAACGATTACGGCTAACAATGTAAAGAAAGCCAGCATGATATTGTTGCGTTGAGTCTTTTCCATATATCTGTATTATTTTAAAATTCCCATTGATTTGTTCAAATAAAGTTCACTCATTTTGACGTCTATCTGTGCGTCTATCTTTCCGGCTTGTGCCGAGAACCAGGCAGTTTGTGCTTCTAGTACGTTGCTGGTCGGAATGACTCCTTCCTTAAATCCCAAATTGGCATAGCGCAGGTTTTCTTCTGCTTTCTCCATGTTCTTTTCGGCTAAAGCTAATTTCTTGGTCGATTCATTTACCTTATAGGAGTTCTGTGTTACCTGGAGTTCCACTTTTTCTTTGATGTCTTCCAGCTTGTAGCGGGCGATATTGGCTTCCGCCTTGGCTGCTTTTACCTTGTAGATGCCTTCTCCCCAGTGGAATACAGGGATTTTTACTACTACTCCGGCAGCCCACATGCCGCGGAATTTATTTTCAAATCCGTTGACGAGCGACGGGTTGGTCACCAGATAATTGGCGGTCAAAGCCACAGAAGGAAGGAAATCCGCGCGGACTACGTTTACTTTCTGGCGATAGATTTCCGATGCCAATTCCAGGCTCTTCAGCTCTTCACGGTTGCTGAGGGCCGTGCTGACGTTCGCCTCCGTATAGGTGTTGGGAAGGGGCAAGTCTTTCATGCTTTCATCAGCTAGTTGGAAATCGGTTTCCAACGGAAGACCACAGAGCTGGCACAAAAGCATTTTCGAGAGGTTCAAGCCATTATCTACCTGAGTAAGCATCATTTCGGCTTCGTTGACTTTTACCTTGACGCTCAGTCCGTCGGCTTTGGTGGCTACTCCCTCTTTTATCATCTTGTCCACGTCCGAATCCAGTTTCTGTACCAGTTCCAGAAAGTTTTCCGCCAGCTTCTTCTTGTTGACGAGCGAGATTATCTGCCAGTAAACCTGGTCTGTCTGTAGAATGAGGTCCTGCATGCCCGTGGCGTGCTGTGATTCTGCCAGCCGCTCCGCATATTTGGTAATCTTGTTGTAGGCAATGATTTTCCCACCCATAAAGAGAGGCTGGGTGAGGGTGGCAGCTCCCACCGTCATGTTTCGGGTATCTGTACGGAAGGCATCCACCAGACCTTGTCCTACTCCGTTTAGTCCATCCGTAAGTCCGGCCACAGCACCCGGCAGCAGTTCTTGTAATCCGGCAGCCAGTCCGGGGTTGGCTGCAACAAGTTGCTGCAACTGGTTTCCTAAGTTGGTACCCATGTTACCGATGCTTTGCTTCTGTGCATCACTGAGCAGGGATATTTCTTTTTGCGTACGCATATATCCCCCTGTAAGATCAATTTTAGGCAGATAATTAGTGAATGCTGCTTTCTTCTCATAGTGGGCGGCATTGACTTTTTCCTGTGAGATTCGCAGCTCTTTGTTGTTGGCCAGAGCGAGTGCCCGGCAACTGTCCAGAGTAAGTACTTGTTGGGCATAACTGCTGAGAGTTGCGCCAAGCAGTAAGAGTAAACTTGTAATTCTTTTCATTACTGATGCTGACTTTTTATTTGGTTGCTTATGCAACATTGCAAATGTATGACATTAGAACAAATAGTCAAAGCGTTTTGTTGAAAAGAATCAGTAATAAATTTAATTTTTGCTGAGCGTGTGTCTTACCGGTTACTTTTATCTTTTTATGCGGTTGTAATGAGGTTTCCGTGCAATGGGGTCAACCAGCAATTGCACATGCTTGGAAGTCCGGCCGCGGCTTAAAGTGGTAGCATTTTCTGATTCGTCCGGGTTGGTAACCACCGGAAAGCTTCCGTTTTCCATTCTATATAGAACCGGTTGCATAAGCTGGTCTTCAGCCGAACCAAAATCACCTAATTCAGCTCCATAGTTTTCTTCTATTTCGAAATCCGGCAATAATCCGTCTTTGAAATAGTCATAATATCCTTGTGAATTGCTCAGGTAAGTAGTAGTGAGCCATAATTCAATGCCTGGAGCTTCTGCATTGGTAAACAATTGCTGCGCCACATTCTTTCCGAAAGTAGCTGCTCCTACCTGATACAAACGTCCTTCCATATAGGGCTTCAGGCAGTTGATGACAATTTCAGAAGCGGAGGCAGTATTGCCCGAAGTGAGGACATACAGGTTTTGATAAGACAGACTTGCTCCTCCGGTCAGCGGACTGGATTCGAAGTTCAGTGTTTCCGTTTTATTGATTTTGTCATTGTAAGTCATGTGCAGAAAAGGCTGTCCTATTGCCGTAGCGGGAGCCAAAGCCGAGCAAAGCTGCTGCGATGTATTTACGTATCCCCCCGGATTGTAACGCAAGTCCAGGATTATATCGTCAAACTGCTGTCCGTTCAGCTGTGAAAACACTTCCTTGAGTGCATCGGTACTTTCTCCAAATTCGTTGTACAACAGATAGAAAGCTTTTCGTGAACCCGAGGAGATGATGCCGTATTTAAGTACATCTTGTTCTTCCACGTAGCGAGGTTCCGGCATCTTGGCTACTCCAATCGTATCAAATTCCACGTAGTTGAATTCCGGGTCATCCACTTCTTCCGGATAAGGATTGTATCTACCCAATGTAAAACTATACGCTTTTGTCGGTCGGGTGATATAAGTGGAATAATCACTTGTGGATACTTTCTGGTTGTCTACGGCAATAATCCAGTCACCTCGTTTCAGTCCGGCTTCTTCTGCTGGCGAATTAGGCTGTGTGTACAATACTCTCAGCGCATTTGTTCCTCCATCAGTACGTACCAAAGCCGCCTCAAAGCCAAAGCAGGGATAGGTGCTGGTGGCACGTGAGGTCGTGAGCACGGAGTCTACATGAGAAAACACATAGCCGCCTTTCTGGTCTTTAGACGATGCCGCAGAGGCCAGGAAATCAGCGGGCTTCTTGAAGAAATCCAGCTTCTCCTCTGCCGGAATGTCTTCATAGAAGAGGTAGTTTTCCTGCATCACCTCGTAAATCCATGTCTTGGTGGCAATCAGGGCATAGTATTCTCCCGAGCGGTCTTCTCCGCAGGAAGATAGCAGGCCCATTAGTGCAAGCCAACCGTATATCAGGTGACTGATGTGCTTTTTCATGTTTTCTGAAAATTATTTCATACGGAATGAACCCTGACCAATCATGCTGCCGTCGGCGAATATATACACGTGGTATGTACCGGCCGCCAAGAATTCTTCTACGTCCCAGTATACCGTAACGGTCTGTTCTTCACCCGTGTATTCAATGTATTTCTTGATAGAATAGCTGATGTTGCGGTCTTCAAACTTAAACTGGTTGCTCGGACTCTTGGTCAGTACTTCGTTGTCCGGTTTGGCAATACGTACATAAAGGGTCTTGTTACCCGTCTGTGCCGTAATGTTCTTCACGATGGTGAATGAAATTGCAATCTTCTTGATATTCTTTACGCGTTCCGTATCGCGTCCTCTTTTGTTCAGTGTCTGTACCCGAATATTGGTGGCATCCAGCTGGGCAGCCAGTGATACTTTTTCATTCAGACTCTTAGTCTCTTGTGACAAGTTGGAAATCTGTGCGGTTGCAGCACTGTATTTGCTTTTTACTTCCTGATTTTCCTGCATCAAGGCAGCATTGATTTTGTTCAGGGAGTCTATCTGCATCACGTAGCTTCTCAATACGGCACGTACGGTTTTCAATTCTTTTTTCAGTCGCATGATTTCAGCTGCATCGCTGGTTTTCACCTGACGCAGTTCCTCCAGCAGGCGCTGGGTTTTCAATTTCTCGCTTTCCAGCTTTTCACGCAAGGAGTCATTATTTATCTGAATCTGCAATTCATCGTATTGGGTAGCAAACGTGCTGTATTCATTTTCCATTTCTTGTTTTTCCACCGCAAAGAGCTGGCTCATTTCTTTGTTTTTACGAGCTTCATTTACGGCAAAGAAAGATACTGCTGCTACAATTACAGCTAATATAATAATGGTGATGATAAATTTTTTATTGTTCATGGTTCCAATTTTTGCATTTGGCGCAAAAATACAATATTTATGAATACCTTCTTTTTATTTTTAGAAAAATTATGGGGATACCAGGATGGCGGGTAGTGTTTCTCCTTTCTCCCACGACAAGAAGGTAAGATGGGGGAAGAGCCGCTTTCCGCTGTCGAGTATCCATTGGTTGAGTATGGTCGGCAGGATTCCTTTCTCTTCGGCGGTGCTGACGTATTTCATGATGGAGTCGGAGGGAGAGATTGTAGAGAGGTTTCCTATCGGAACTTTGGAGGAACTGTCATAGTAGCAACAGCGGATATTGGAATCGGTGGCTTGCAGGCAGATGACGTGATTTTTATTTCCTTCATTTCCTTTGAGATAGCAGTTCTGTATTTCTCCGTTACTGATTGTGTTACATATAAATCCTCCCGGGTATTTGATTTTATTGAAATTGCAGTAAGTAATGGCACAATTGATGATCTTACCATTTGAATTAGATTGGGTGATGGCACTTCCTTTAAAAATTTTATTTTTCAGGTTTACTTTATCAATGTGACAATTTATGATTATTCCTTCATTTTTGTTTGTCAGGCACCCGAATTCGCAGTCATCCCGGATGGCATTGATTACACAGTTTCGTAATATGCAATTGTTGATTTCCCCTCGATTTAAGCCAGCTAAAAAGGTTGTGGTTTTGGTGTCTGATTCTTTATTATAAACAGCTTGTTCAAGACCCAGGTCTTTTACGACTCCCGTAGGGGATATTCCGCTGAAAAGGCCGGCATAATAATTCCCATCTACTGTTTGTTCGAAGTGTAGATTGTTCAGGCTGTGCCCTTTCCCGTCGAAAACATCATCAAATAGTCTTTTTACGGAACTGGTTGTCGTTCCGTATTTTCCAATCATTTGTACCTGAGCCGATTCTTCTTCTGTAAAGGTCAGGTCATTCAATAGGTAATAAGTCATATTCCCTCCCGTTTTTTCACCAAATTCTTCCAGACTCCTTTCCCCGTATGCCTCTCCGTTAATCAGGTGCGTAAAGGCGATAAAATCCTCCACTGTGGAGATTCCGATTTCTTCATCGGCTAATTTTATCGGACAGGTATATTCATGTCCGGAAGAAAACGAATAGGTTTCCAGTCTGTTGTCATAATATTCTCCTGTGGTTGTATGGATGCGAATGTCGATGGATAAATTAACAGGAGGAACCAGAAACGCATATTTTCCCAGGTCATTTCTTTCCAAAAGCAGAGAGTTCGCTGTTTCCTGACAAATGACTTCCCCGGATTCGGGAATCACGCTGACGACGGATAGGGAAGGAGTGAATTCTATCTGACTTATCTGGCGGTTCAGCTTGCTGGATACATCGAATACCACACGTGCAAACAGATGCTGAAAGGACAGGTGAATATTTTCTCCGTACAGGGTAGTAGTCCGGGCGTAAAGTTGGTCGCATAAGATGCCGTCCTGATAAAAAGACGAGTGGTTTCGGTATAGCGGCGGGCAAAAACTCATTCCGTCAGCAGCTTGTTGTGTGTCTTCCCACTCCAAAGGGGATTCTCCTTCCCATGTGTTTCCGTTGTAAGATAGCAGCAGTTCGTCGGCATAAATGCCTCCCTGGCTGTAGAAAGTCAGCTGACTTCCAGCAGGCAAGGTTTCAATGAACTCGTTGCGTGAGGGAGACCCGAAGTTGCTCACCTCTCCACCTTGAACGATGAGTGTGTTGTATCTGGTAGAAACGAATTCATTGGTACAGCCGATTGTCAGCAATAGAAAAAGTAGCTTCTGAAAGATATGTCTGTTCATGATTTTCATTTTGTTATATAAACGTAAATCTCCTTTTTCGTTTCCCTTTTCACCGAAAAACTTTACCTTTGCACGGATTTTAAGGAAACGTTTCACGAAAATATGGGAAAAGGAAAATTAGCGAAATTCGCAGATATGGCGGAATATCCGCATGTGTTTGAATATCCGTATTCGGTGGTAGATGACGTGCCGTTCGAAATGAAAGGCAACTGGAACCGTGATTTCTTCAAAAACGACCATCCGATTGTGCTCGAACTGGGATGCGGACGTGGTGAATATACCGTGGGGCTGGCACGCCGCTATCCGGATAAGAACTTTATAGGGGTCGACATCAAGGGAGCGCGTATGTGGACCGGAGCTACTGATGCATTGAAAGAAGGATTGACAAACGCAGCCTTTTTACGGACGAACATTGAAATTATCGACCGTTTCTTTGCCCCGGGAGAGGTAAGCGAAATCTGGCTGACTTTCTCTGACCCTCAGATGAAGAAGGCTACCAAGCGGTTGACTTCCACTTATTTCATGAACCGTTACCGTCGTTTCCTGGTTCCGGACGGACTGGTACACCTGAAGACGGACAGTAACTTCATGTTTACTTATACGAAGTACATGATTGAAGCCAATCATTTTCCGGTGGAATTTATGACTGACGACTTGTACCATTCCGGTATGGACGATGACATTCTCAGCATCCGTACGTATTACGAACAGCAGTGGCTGGACCGCGGACTGAACATCAAGTACATCCAGTTTCACTTGCCGCAGGAAGGCGAGTTGCAGGAGCCGGACGTGGAGATTGAACTGGACGATTACCGGAGCTACAACCGGAGCAAGCGCAGCGGATTGAAAACAAGCAAATGATTCAAAACTGAAAAAGATATGACACTTTATCCGAAATTGATTATGGACGCACTGGCTACAGTGCGTTATCCGGGTAACGGAAAAAACATTGTAGAAGCGGAGATGGTGGCCGACAATCTTCGCATTGACGGCATGAAGGTGAGTTTCTCGCTGATTTTTGAGAAACCGACCGACCCGTTTATGAAATCGGTGGTTAAGTCGGCCGAGACCGCTATTCATACGTATGTATCGAAAGAGGTAGAGGTAACGATTGCTACCGAAAGCAAGCAGGCCGCTCGTCCGGAACCGGGCAAGATGCTGCCGCAGGTGAAGAATGTGATTGCGGTATCTTCCGGAAAAGGAGGGGTAGGTAAGTCTACCGTGGCAGCCAATCTGGCTGTGGCACTGGCTAAATTGGGTTATAAGGTCGGTCTGCTGGATGCCGATATTTTCGGTCCTTCTGTGCCGAAGATGTTCCAGGTAGAAGATGCCCGTCCGTATGCCGAAGAAGTGGGCGGACGCGATTTGATTGTACCGGTAGAGAAGTATGGCATTAAGTTGCTTTCCATTGGTTTCTTTGTAGACCCCGACCAGGCTACACTCTGGCGTGGAGGTATGGCCAGCAACGCCCTGAAGCAGTTGGTGGCAGATGCCAACTGGGGCGATTTGGACTATTTCGTGCTGGATACGCCTCCGGGCACCAGCGATATTCACCTGACCTTGTTGCAGACATTGGCCATTACGGGAGCCGTGATTGTCAGCACGCCGCAGCAGGTGGCGTTGGCTGATGCGCGTAAAGGTATCAACATGTACACCAACGACAAGGTAAACGTACCTATTCTCGGTCTGGTGGAAAACATGGCCTGGTTTACTCCGGCAGAACTTCCGGAAAACAAATATTACCTGTTTGGTAAGGAAGGAACCAAGCGTCTGGCAGAAGAGTTGAATGTGCCGTTGCTCGGACAGATTCCTATCGTACAGAGCATCTGCGAGAGTGGCGATGCAGGAACACCTGCTGCCCTCGACGAAAACTCCATGACTGGTATGGCCTTTATGGAGCTGGCACGCAATGTGGTGACGCAGACAGAAAAGCGTAATGCAGAAATGGCTCCTACGGAGATAGTACATACGCATTAATGTTTAAAAATGTAAATAAGAGCGGTGGCAGAAAATGCGCACCGCTTTTTTATGCCCTTTCCAGGCATTTTCTTGACGGGTTGACGGGTTGTCACCGGTTTTTCAAACTTTCTATATACAGGTGTGGAATAAGTATGACACACTTGTTCCACACCCCGCGTATATATACTTTATAAAAATGCCTGCCAACCCCGACAACCCGTCAAGATTCAGTCTTTTTCCTCTCCATGAAAGACCGTTTTTTCTTGTCTTTCAAAACGCCCTTGCGTTCAAATCAAAACGCACTTGCGTTTAAGGTCAAACGTCCTTGCGTTTCAAGTCAAACGCACTTGCGTTTTAGATTGAACGCACTTGCAATTGGGCAAAGTCAGACCTTGAGTTGTTTGCTCCAACCGTGGAGCTGCATAGACTTATCCGTGAAAACAGCAAGAATGAAAGCGAGTACAAACATGCGCACCCGCATCTTGTCAAGCATGCGGTTCGTTTCGAGTGCCGCCGTGCTTCTGCCCATGACACGTCCCCCTTTGGTGTCCCACAACTTGGGATTGACGGTCAGTTTGCAACTGAATTGCGTCTGGCTGCCGTCCACCGTGATGCGTCCCATGACGGGAACCGTCCCGTCTTTTTTCACTACCTGACGTTTGAGGTAGTAAATAACTGAAAATGTACTCTTCATCGTCCTTAATTTTTTTTTGTTCAAAATTAGTTGGTGAAGAGCCCTCCTCTGATACGCAAATCGCGGAAGAACGGCGCAATCTTTTTTCGTTAACGGATTTTTTGCGTGAGTTGTCAGTAACTCACTAATCCTTAAAGACTTGTTTCGTTATTCGTGTCCATTTCGTCACCTATTGGGCGTGGTTACGAACAAGTAACGTAGCTCCGTCTTGATTGGGCTTCGGCGTGGATTGTAATGGCTCTCGGAATAATTGGCAGCGTAAATGAAACCCCTGTAAATCAAATCCATTACCATATTCTTCCGCATTTCACTTTTTTGTAGTAACTTTGTATCCATCAAAAATTTATAAAAATGAAAAGAAACATCTTCTTCGTATCGATATTGTTACATTTCTGTGCTGGACAGGCTCAAAACACCGCTTTTCCCTCTTTGGAAGATTTGGATAGAGTAGTGGCTGAACAGCAGAAATATGTTGATATTCGCGAGGGACGTATTTCTGACGTAAAATCAAAATTACGCAAAACCGCATCGGAAGAAGAACGCTATCAGTTGAAGAACCTTCTTTTCAATGAATATTCTTCTTATGTGGTTGATTCCGCACTTCATTATGCACAGGAAAAACTGGTATCTGCCTATAAGATGAATCGCCAGGATTACATTGACGATTCAAGATTGAATATGGCTTATGTGCTGATACAGGGTGGTATGTATAAAGAAGCATCGGATATTTTACAAAATATTAACCGGGCTACGCTGGCAGAATATCTGGAGAAGTATTATTTCCACATTTACAATACACTGTATGAAGCTATGGTAAAGTATACCATTATCAAGTCTCAAAGCAAGGAATATCGGGCAAAAGCCATGCTTTATAAAGATTCGATTATGCAGAAAAATGATTCTACCGATGTTTATATACGTGCTGACAGATTGTTGGAACAGGGAGATTATAGCAAAGGGTTGCAGATATTACTCGATTTTTACCGCCAACTGGATCCTGATAACCGTGATGTAGCCTATGTGGCCTACTCCATATCCGATTTTTACAGAAGACAAGAAAACAGGGAAGAAGAAAAGAAATACTTGATTGTCTCTGCAATGGCTGATATGAAATGGGCGGTAAAAGAATATATTTCGCTGCGCCGATTGGCCACTATCCTCTATGAAGAAGGCGATATCAATCGGGCATATATTTATATGCGCCGTTCGTTGGATGATGCTACATTCTGTAATGCCCGCCTGCGTACTATTGAAGTGACACAAACATTGCCTATTATCGCTAATGCCTATCAAGTCAAAACGAAGAAAGAAAAGAAACAGATGATGATTGCATTGGCATGTATCAGCATATTGTCTGTGTTTCTTATCGGTTTGGTAATTTATGTACGGCGGCAAATAAAAAAACTATCGGCGGCAAGAAGCGAGCTGAACAAGGCCAATGAACGGTTAAGACAGTTGAATGTGGAGCTTAATTCTGTAAACGAACAACTTCAATCTGCCAATAAAGAGCTCCATGAAACCAATCACGCATTGTCGGATATGAACCAGTCGCTTTCGGAAGCTACAATATTAAGGAGCTTTACATTACCAAGTTTATGACGGAATGTTCTTCTTACATCGACAAGATGGATAATTACCGCAGAATGCTCAATAAAAAAGCGGCGTCCGGTAAACTTGAGGATTTATTTAAAACATTGAAATCTTCCGTCATTATCGAAGAGGAAGTCGAAGCGTTTTATAATACCTTTGATGAAACTTTCCTGCACCTGTTCCCATCTTTTGTAAAAGCATTCAATTCATTGTTACCTGCAAACAACTCCATTGTGCCTAAGCAAGAGGGTCGTCTGACTACGGAACTGCGTATCTTTGCTCTGATTCGCTTGGGAATCACCGATAGTGAACGCATTGCATCTTTTTTACGCTATTCTAAAGCTACCATCTATTCTTATCGCTCGCGGTTAAGGCTGAAATCGCTGAATCCGGAGCATTTTGAAGAAAATATTATGCAGATTACATCCTTTTAAGTATTGTACGGCATTTGTATTTTTATGTCTTGATCTTACTATCAAATATTTGATTTTCAGGTATTTGATAGTAAACTATCTTTGTATTTTAATCTTATATATTTATTTGCATTAGATTAATTTATGATTTTTGCATCAGCCTTTGAATATAACAAGGACTGAATAATATCATTTAATAACCGAATAAATGTAATTACTTATGAATTTAAAGAAAACACTGCTTGTAGGTTCTTTATTTTGCGGGGTATATGTATTTCCGTTATATGCGGAGACTCCATATTCCGAAAGTGAGACTATCGAGCAACAAAAAGGTATCCGTGTCAGTGGTACTGTCATCGACAAAGAAAAAAACACTTTAGTGGGTGTAAATATTATGGTAAAAGGTTCTTCAGGGGGGACTATTACCGATATTGACGGTCATTTTTATATTGAAGTACCTGATAAAAGCAGTATTCTTGTCATCACCTATGTAGGATTTAAAACTCAGGAAATTCCGGTTGGTAATAATATCAATTTTAATATTACTTTATTGGAAGATGTAGAAGCATTGGATGAAGTGGTAGTTGTGGGATACGGTAATCAGAAGAAACTCTCGGTTATCGGTTCCGTACAAACTTTAGAGCCTTCGAAATTACAGGTAGGTTCATCCCGTTCCATGAGTAATAATCTGGCGGGACAACTGGCAGGTGTCATTGCCGTACAGCCTTCGGGAGAGCCCGGGTATGATAACTCAAATTTTTGGATTCGTGGTATATCTTCATTCAGCGGAAATACGTCTCCGTTGGTTTTGGTAGATGGCGTAGAGCGTAGTTTGAATGATATCGATCCGGCGGAAATAGAATCGTTCTCAGTATTGAAAGATGCATCGGCCAGCGCCATGTATGGTGTGCGAGGTGCCAACGGTGTTATTTTGATTAATACCAAACGCGGTTCGGTATCTGCTCCTTCCGTAAATTTACGTGTGGAGCAATCTATTCAGGCTCCTACAAAGCTTCCTCAGTTCATAGGAGCTGCCGAATATATGAGTTTGCTGAATACGCTTCAGCCCGACCCGAACAAAAGGCTGTTTACGAAAGACCAGATTTTGAAGACTTATTATGGATATGATAAAGATTTATATCCTGATGTAGACTGGATAGATGCGATAACCAAGGATTACGCTAATTCTACGCGTGCAAATCTGACGGTATCCGGCGGTACGGAAATACTTCGCTATTCATTGACAGCTTCTCTTTACCATGAAAACGGAATTATGGGGTCTGATAAAACACTGCCTTACGATACGCAAAGCAAACTGAACCGTTATAATATTCGTGCCAATGTGGATTTGGATTTGACGAAAACAACGCTTTTACGTTTCAATGTGGGAGGTTATTTACAGAATCTTCGTAAATCGAGAAGTAGTACGGATGAACTGTTTCAAGCTGCTTTCGAGACTCCGCCGTTTGTACATCCTGCCGTTTATTCGGACGGTACCATTCCTCGTGTCAGCAATACCCGTAAAAACCCGTGGGCTATGAATACGCAGAACGGTTATTACCGCGGTGGAAAAAGTAAGCTGGAATCTCTTTTTTCTTTGGAACAGAATTTAAAGATGATTACTCCGGGGCTGAAAATGAAAGTGACGTTTGCATTCGATACATATAATGAGAATTTTGTTACTCGCGGTAAGGAGCCTGATTATTACAGTGTGGCCAAGTCGCGTAATGATGAAGGAGAATTGGTGCACAGCATTTTGAGTTATGGTAGTGAGTTCTTAGACCATTCAAGTAATGCCAATTATGGAAACCAAAGTACTTATCTGGAAGCTGCCGTTACATATAACCGTACTTTTGACAAACATGCGCTTGATGCGCTTCTTTTATACAACCAGCGTAGCTATGACTGGGGTGATATACAACCTAATCGTACACAAGGTATCGCCGGTCGTCTTTCTTATACTTTCGACCGCCGCTATATCAGTGAATTTAATTTCGGCTACAACGGTTCGGAGAACTTTGCAAAAGGCAAGCGTTTCGGTTTCTTTCCTTCCTTAGCCATCGGTTGGTTGATTTCAGAAGAAAGCTTCATGAGGAATTTGCAGGAAGACATTACAAAATTGAAGTTGAGAGCTTCTGTCGGTTCGGTAGGTAATGACAATATCGGCGGTCGTCGTTTTGCATATATCACTACCATTAACAGTAATTCCAGCGGTTATCATTTCGGATATACCGATAGCAACTATTACACAGGTATTCAGGAAGGTGAAGTAGGGGTTTCCGATCTGACTTGGGAAAAAGCTTTTAAAATGAATATCGGTCTTGAATTGGGGTTGTGGAACGAGTTGGATGTACAACTGGATTTCTTTAAAGAAAAACGTACCAGTATTTTTATGCAACGTTCTACCATCCCTACCCAAGCAGGTTTCGTGTCTAATCCGTATGCCAACTATGGTAAAGTGAATAATCAGGGATATGATCTTTCGGTAATTTACGACAAACGGTTCAATGATGATTGGGCAATGAGCCTGAGAGGTACTGTCACTTATGCTAAAAATGAGATATTGGAGAAAGACGAGCCGGAATCGGTCAAAGGAACTTACCGTTCCATTACGGGACGCTCCATTAATACCCTATGGGGATTGCAGGCAGAACGCCTTTTTACGGAAGATGATTTTATAAACGGGGAACTGAAACCCGGTATACCGAAACCTGAATTAGGAACGGAGGTACGTCCGGGAGATATCAAATATGTCGATATGAATGATGATGGGGTCATTACGGAAGCGGATGAAGGATATATAGGCGGAACAAAAGATCCGCGTATGGTATACGGTTTCGGTGGTAACCTGAATTACAAGCAATGGGATTTCAGCTTCTTCTTCCAGGGCTCTGCAGATGCGTATCGCGTTATCGGTGGTTCCGATTATTTTATTCCGGGGAGCGGACAAGGCGTATTGGGTAATGTATACGATAATTATACCGATTGCTGGACAGAAAAGAATCCTTCGCAGGATGTGTTCTGGCCTCGTCTATCAGAGAGTACGAATACCAATAATAGCCGTGCTTCTACCTGGTGGAAGAAAGATATGAGTTTCTTGCGACTGAAATCAATAGAATTGGGTTACAGTATTCCTCAGTCTGTTACGCGTAAAATTCATGCCAAGAGCATCCGCTTCTTTGTGAGCGGTAACAATCTGTTCTATCTTTCCAAATTCAAACTTTGGGATCCTGAACTGGATACCGTCGACGGTTTGAAATATCCGTCCATGCGCTCTTTGATGGTGGGATTTGACTTGAATTTTTAATGATAACCAACTATACAATCATATTATGAAACTATTTAAATATATTATAACCGGAGTTTTGGGTATGCAGCTCTTGACTTCATGCGTCGATTATCTGGATAAAGAATCAGATACGGAACTGACACTCCCTATGGTATTCGAAGATAAAACCCGTATAGAGGGTTGGCTTGCCAATGTATATTCTCATGTTCCCGATCCTTATTGGGGATACGCGCGGAAATTAGGATGGGATATTCTCAGTGATGATATGACGGCCTCTGAACGGTGGCGGCAATGGGATTGGAAAGTAATTCCGATGCTATTGGGCGAATGGACACCTTCTACGGATTGGGACGGTAACTATTGGGCACGGTTGCCCCAGCTGATACGCGAGGCTAATATTTTTATAGAAAACGTACATCCGCTGCCCGAACAGGGAATCAGTGCTACTGAAGTGACGTATATGAAAGCGGAGATGCGGTTTATGATCGCTTATTATTATTATCTGCTGTCAAATACGTATGGTCCGGTTCCTTTCAAACCGAACTATATAGCGCCGACAGACTTTAATTTGGCGGATTTAATGGAAGGACAACGCCCCTATTATGAAGTGGTGGATTGGGTGGATAAAGAGTTGAAGGAAGTAGCCGAAATTCTTCCTGCCAAATATACCGAAGCACGTAAATACGGCCGTGCTACTTCTATCATGTGTCTTGCAGTACGTGCCCGTATGTTACTTTTTGCCGCCAGTCCGTTGGTAAATGGAAATCCTGATTATGCAAATCATAAGAATAAGGACGGCGAGAATCTTTTCAGTACTACTGAAGACAAGAGTAAATGGGCGTATGCGGCGCAGGCTTGTAAAGAACTGATTGATGCCGCTGAAGCTGCCGGACATAAATTGTATACGGAGAAGAATGATGATGGTACAATAGACCCGTTTATGTCTTATCAAAATCTTTTCCTGACAAGATATGACGAAGGAAATACTGAAATTCTATTTGCACGTCCCGGTGGTTCGGAATATGGCGAATATGAAAAACATGCTACTCCGCAAGTCAGTGGCGGTAGCGGTGGTTTGGGCGTTACGCAGTCATTGGTGGATGCATTCTTTATGGAAAACGGTCTGCCTATCAACGATGATGATTCCAAATATGTGGAAAGCGGTTTTTCTGGTTCTGATGAAACGCGTGATAATACAGTGTGGGATACGGAAGTGAACGGAGGAGCGATAACCAAAAGCGGCACTTATAATATGTATTGTCATCGTGAGCCTCGTTTCTATATTACGGTGAGCTATAATAACTCTTATTTCACACAGGAAAAGCGTCTATTTAATTTTTTCAATGGAAGCGCCGACAATCCGCATACCCATGATGCTCCACAAAACGGTTATTTGATACGTAAAAAAATCTCTCCGGACTTAAATGTAAAACAGGGTACTTATAAGTATCGTCCGGGTATTGTCTATCGCTTGGGCGAGGCTTATCTGAATTATGCGGAAGCATTGAACGAATCCGATCCGGGTAATGGAGACATTTTGGTCTATCTGAATAAAATCCGTGAACGTGCGGGCATTCGTCAGTATACCACGGGTGCTACGGATGAAAATTATATTCATGTTGATTTGAACGACCAGGCGGAAATGCGCAAGTTGATTCGTGCCGAACGTCGTGTGGAATTGAGCTGTGAAGGAATCCGTTATGATGATCTTCGCCGTTGGAAAGAAGCGGAAAATGTATTGAACGGAGATTTCTACGGAATGAATTTCAGCGGAAAGGATCAGTCTTCTTTCTATGTACGTACGCCTTATCTGAAACGGGTATACAAGAAAGCCTATTATTGGTTCCCTATTCATCAGTCGGAAATGGATAAGAATGATAAACTTGTTCAAAGCCCTTATTGGAATTAACGGTTAAAAATGTAATTGATTTTTATTATGAAGAAAACGATAAGAAATATTCTAATGACATTGCCCTTTGTAATTATGGGCTGTCAAGATGAAACGGAACGGATAACTTTGGATTCCCCACAAGACACGATGGGACTGAAAGTTTCTTCGAGTGATGTGGTATTGAATCAGGATTTGGGTAATGAAGAAGCAATATCCTTTACATGGGGAAGTGCTGCCAATCGAGGAGAAGGAACGAAACTCACATATTATTTTAAGATGGATATGGCCGATAATAACTTTGAGACTTCCATCGCAAAAGTAGAAATTCCGGAAGGTGTACAAAGTATCAGTTATACGCACAAGGAAATGAACGCTTTATTGAGCGGGTGGAAGGTAACAGCGGGAGAAACCGCCATGTTAGAGGCAGAAATCATAGCTGAAGTTTCAGGAGGCAGTGTATATATGAAACCGGAAATATCCAAGGTGCAGTTTTCGGTGACAGGTTATTATATTGCGGCAAGAGATCTTTTCATTGTAGGTAGCGCCGTTGAAGGGATGGATGCAACTAAAGCGCTTAAAATGAACGAGGTGCTTTCCGAACAAAAATATGAATGGGGCGGACATTTGAAGCAAGGTGACTTTAAGTTCATAAAGAGCCGGACAAGTCTGACACCTTCTTATACAAGAGGCGCCGATAACAATACATTGGTTTATAATGAAACGGATGATGGTACTACGGAAACATTGTTCCACATAGATACGGAAGGGTATTATTTCATTACTGTCGATGTGGAGAAATTAACTATTGCAAGTGAATATCCGGAAAATAAATATGAAAAAGTTTGGGCGGTAGGTAATGCTACTCCGGCAGGTTGGAATATTATGAGTGCGGTTGAATTGAAGAAAATTAATAATATACAGTTTGTTTATGAAGGGGATTTATATGAAGGAGAATTAAAGTTTCCGTTGGAATTACGTGAGGATTGGAATATACCTTATCTGATGCCGAAGACGCATGGTACAGAGCCTGGCGGTGATAATACTATGGAGTATGTAGAGAAAGATAAAGCAGTAACTCATGATTATAAATGGAAAATTACGGAATCTCAGGCAGGCAGTTATAAAATAATTTTGGATACTTATCTGATGGAAATAACATTTGAAAAGAAACCGAAAATAGAAATACCTGATAATCTCCCTATTAAAGCTGTTTGGATGACGGGTGACGCTACTGTAACCGAATGGGAAACACCATTTAAAATAGCTTTCCAGTATAATCCGGATGAAAAGGAAGGTACGTTTGTATGGGAAGGACATCTCGACCCAGGAGAAATAAAATTTCCCCTGAGTAATACTGAAGGTTTTGAGTGTGATTATTTGATGGCTGAGGTAAATGGTACTTCAGTTACCAATGCCCAGAATATGGTACGTAAAGATTATCCTGATACTACAGGTGAGAACGACAAGAAGTGGATAGTGGATGAAGCCGGGGAATATAAGATATCTCTGAATGTGATAGATATGACAGTTAAATTTGAAAAACTACCGTAATACCAGATAATTATGAAAAAAATATTTATTATACAATTTTTATTGATTGTGGCATCCCTTTTTGGGGGATGCCAAGATGAAGGAACCGGATGGACGCCTGATATGATTCCTGACGAGAATTTGCCGTCTGATGATGATGATGACGATGAACAGGTGTATGCACCTATCAGTTTGAACGCTCCTTTATATTGGAGTGTATATGAGTATGCCTGGGTAGCCGAACAGGCCGGTAGTAATACGAATATGCCTGAAGTGACTTGGGATGCGAATATTGATTGGGTATCGGAGAATCTTCTGCCTTATGGTTACGATATGATTTGTACGGACGGCTTTATGTCAATGACAAACGATCCCGGTATTGAACCGGGTGGGTATATGACCCATTATGCCGGTATAAAACTGACGGATTTAGTAGCTAAATGTAAGGCCAAAGGTTTGAAACTGGGTGTTTATGATAATCCGTTATGGGTACACTGCTCGTATGAAACGGTAGTAAAAGGTACGGAAGGTATTACAGTGGGGAGTTTAGTGTACGATTCCGACAAAGATGATGTTCTTTATCCGGATAAAGGGGATGTCTTTACTTGGATAGTTCCCAGCCATAAAGGTGCTAAGGAGTTTATTGATGGCTTCTTTAAATATTATAAGAAAATAGGAGTAGAGTTTATCCGTATGGACTTCCTCTGTCTGTTTGAAACGGGAGATGGTGCCGGCGGAATGCCCGGTAGAGGATATGGACGTGAAGAATACGAACTCGCGCTGAAGTATATTTCCGAGGCCGCCACAAAGTATCAGGTATTCACTTCGCTTGTGATGCCCAATCTGAAAAATGATGCGGAGTTGGAGAAGAAATATGGTAATATGATTCGGGTAGATGCCGATACAATGAAAGGCGGGTGGCAACACTTTGCAAGCAATGGCCCTACATGGTTCAATCCCAATGGATGGCCGTCTACCTCTAATATGTTTACCGGCCTTATCAGTTGGTCGCACATTGCGGGAAGGGGAAAGGTAGTGCTGGATGCTGATTTTACCCGTTTGAATACATTTGATACGGAAGGTGAAAAACAGAGCGTGATTTCTTTGCAACTGATGGCGGGTGGTCCGATTGCCGTAGCCGATCAGTATAATACGATTGTCAGCGGTGATTTAAAGTTTTATCAGAATGAAGAATTGCTGGCTTTAAACAAAGACGGATTTGTAGGAAAACCTTTGTCGGATGATTTGTGGAATGCAAAAAATCAAATATGGTACGGACAGATGTCCGACGGAGACTATATCATAGGTTTTTTCAATAAAGAAGATAATGAATATGACCGTACACTCGATTTTTCTGAAATAGGCATTGAGGGCAAGGTAAAAGTGCGTGATTTGTGGAAACATCAGGATGAGGGGGAAGCTGAAACTTCTTTGAGTTATAAGATTCCCGGGCGTTCTTGCAAGATTGTACGTCTGACAAAATCTGAGTGATAATGAAAGTATAATAAAACAAGTATTGTCTTGTTTGAGAAATTCAGGTGAAAATAATGATATGATAAAGAATTTGAATATGAAACTGTTTCTGATGGCATTGACATTCTTTTTCGGAGGATGCGAGGATAAGGGTACAGGCTGGACACCGGATATGATTCCCGATGATCCCGTGATAACTCCCGGTGATGACGCTGATACGGAAGGAATACATACTTATAACGCCCCTCTCTATTGGAGTGTCTATGAATACTGTTGGAAATTGGAGCGCAGAAATGAAGAATTGGTCAATGCCGGTGGGCAAGGACAGGCTATTGATATGTCTGAAGGTTCCTGGCAGGATATAATCGACTATGTGGCGGAAAATCTGCTTCCTTATGGTTACAATATGATTTGTACGGATGGTTTTATGGCGATGGATGGTACTTCCGAGCCCGATCCTACGGGATATATGACGAAATACGGATCGGTAAAACTGAAGAAACTTTCGGAAATGTGCAAGGCTAAGGGACTGAAATTGGGTGTCTATGACAATCCTTTGTGGATACATGGTCCGGAAGAAACCATTATAGAGGGTACTGATAATATTACCTTCAAGGATTTGCGTTATAAGCAAGGTGAAGATAATGTACTTTATCCTGACGCCGACGATGGCTTCTCGTGGGTAGTAGCAAGTCATAAAGGTGCTGAGGAGTACATCGACGGCTTCTTTAAATATTATAAGAATCTTGGTGTGGACTTTATCCGTATGGACTTTCTTTGTTATTATGAAAACGGGTACGACCGCGGTATGAATGCCATAAAAGGTAAAGGGTACGGACGAGAGAATTATAAACTTGCTCTGCAATATATCTGTAAGGCTGCAAAGAAATACGGTGTATTTACTTCGTTGGTAATGCCCAATATGCATGAGGATGCGGCTCTGGAGCGTGAGTATGGTAATATGGCGCGTATCGTTGGTGATACGTGGAGCGGTGGCTGGCATCATGTGTCTAATTCCGATCGCGGCAAAGTATTTGAAGATTGGCCCAGTTGTGGCAATATGTTCGATGGCTTTACGCACTGGTCTAAATACTCCGGACGTGGTAAAATGATTATGGACGGTGACTTTATCCGCTTGAATACATTCGGTTCCGATGCGGAAAAGGAAAGTGTCATTTCTCTGCAACTCATGGCGGGCGGTCCGGTAGCGATTGCCGATGTGCCGGGAGATAGTTTTGCCAATTCAGATTTGAAGTTTTGCCAGAACGAAGAAATGCTGGCTTTGAATAAGGATGGTTTTGTCGGTAAACCTTTATCCGATGTTTTAAATAGTACGAACAGTCAGATATGGTATGGACAGATGACAAACGGTGACTGGGTGATAGGCCTGTTCAATCGCGAAGATTCCAAGCAGTTTCGTTCGGTGAAATTCTCCGATTTAGGTATTGAGGGTAAGATGAAAGTGCGTGACTTGTGGAAACATGCAGATGAAGGAGAAGCTGATAACTTGAATGTGGAACTTGAGGCGCATGCCTGCAAGATTGTGAGGTTAACCAAACTCTGATTGTCTCACTTATGAATAGATAGAGAAATATGAAAAATACAATTAATATAGTGTTATTTCTACTTCTGGCAGCAGTGGGGAAAGCGCAGAATCTTTCCTCACCGGACGGTAATTTATTACTGAAGACAGTAGTAGAAAGGGGAATTCCCTATTACGAGCTTTCTTACAAAGGTAAAGCTGTGCTTGCACCGAGTCGTCTCGGATTGGATATTAAATATGAACGCGGATTAATGAACGATTTCAGTGTGAAATCGGTACAGACGGATTCATTGGACGAATCGTGGAAACCGGTATGGGGTGAGCAATCGCTTATCCGTAACCATTATAACGAAATGCTGCTTACATTGGAACAAGGTTTCAGCGGGCGCACGTTGAATATACGTTTTCGTCTCTTTAATGATGGTTTGGGATTTCGTTATGAGTTTCCCGAACAACCTACTTTGAATAAGTTCGTTATCAATGAGGAACTGACTCAGTTCAATTTGGCGCATGATTATACGGCTTTTTGCATGCCGGGTGATTATGACACTAATGAGTTTACCTACACCACAGCTCCTCTTTCTCAGATACGTGAAGAGATGCCTAAACAATCCGTGGCCATGAAGTCGTATGAAGCGAAATCGGCGGGTGATTTGATAGTACAGACGCCTCTGATGCTGAAAGGGAGTAACGGATTGTACATTAATATCCATGAAGCTGCTTTGGTGGATTACGCAGCTATGGAATTGAATGTAAATGATAAGTCTTTTTGTTTGACTGCCTGCTTAGTACCGGATAAAAACGGTGATAAAGGTTTCTTGCAAACCCCTTGCTTCTCACCTTGGCGCACAGTGGTAGTAAGTGATGACGCAAGGAATATCCTTGCCAGTAAGCTGATTCTGAATCTGAATGAGCCTTGCAGATATGCAGATACATCTTGGATTAAGCCGATGAAATATATCGGTGTATGGTGGGAGATGTTTATCGGGACAGGGAAAGATTGGGCATACAGCAGTTATAATCGTGCAAAACCGGGAGTGACCGATTATAGCAAACTGACTCCTAATGGGCGTCATGCGGCCAATACCGATAATGTAAAAAGATATATTGACTTTGCTGCCAAACATGGTTTTGACGCCGTATTGGTGGAGGGATGGAACGAAGGTTGGGAAGACTGGACGGCTTATACTAAAAATCGCCAGTTTAGTTTTACTTCTCCCTATCCGGATTTCGATGTAGATGAATTGCAGCGGTATGCCCATGAAAAAGGGGTGCGTGTAATGATGCATCATGAAACGTCTGCCAATGCCGCTGATTATGAACGACAATTGGATGATGCTTTCAAATTTATGGTGAATCATGGTTATAATGCAGTAAAAACGGGTTATGTAGGCCCTATAATTCCGCGTTGCGAATATCATGCTTCGCAATGGATGAATAATCATTATATACATGTGGCAAAGCGCGCAGCGGATTTTAATATTATGGTAAACAGTCACGAAGCTGTACGTCCTACGGGGTTGTGCCGTACTTATCCAAACTGGTTGGCGCAGGAATCTGCCCGTGGAACCGAATTTGAATCAATGGGCGGTAATCCGGTGGATCACACTACTATTTTACCTTTTACCCGTTTAATGGGCGGACCGATGGATTATACTCCGGGTATCTTTCAGGGAGATTTGAGTTATTACGAGAACGGTTATAAAAAGGATCAGCAGGCACGTACTACATTGGCCCGTCAATTGGCTTTGTATTGTACTATGTATAGTCCGCTTCAAATGGCTGCGGATTTGCCTGAGAATTACGAACGTTTTATAGATGCATTCCAGTTTATCAAGGATGTGGCGGTAGATTGGGATGAAAGCAGGTATTTGGAAGCCGAACCGGGTGATTATATCACTGTAGCACGACGTGCCAAAGGTACAAATAATTGGTTTGTAGGCTGTACGGCCGATGAGAATGGGCATGTATCCAATCTTAAACTTGATTTTTTGATTCCCGGTAAGAAGTATATCGCTACTGTTTATGCCGATGCAAAAGATGCCGATTGGAAGAAAAATCCGCAGGCTTATGTTATTCGCAAAGGGATTGCTACTTCCAAAACCAAACTGAAACTTAGGGCGGCTTCGGGTGGAGGCTATGCCATCAGTTTGATAGAAGTGCAAGATAAAGCAGAGTTAAGGAAAATGAAAAGTTTACCAACTAATATTTATTGAAAATGAGACGAATAGGATTATGTAAATTCAATGCTTTACTTCTCTTGGCAGGACTATGCGTGATGGGCAGTTGTGCCGAAGACGAATTACCGGCACCGATGAAGAAAGCGCGGACTGTGGTAAAACTTACGGCAGATTGGTCGGAATGTTCTTCGGCAGCACCGGCGAAATATATGGTGCGTATAGGCAATGAGACACAGGAAGTAACCGGTAATGTAAATAGTTTTTTATTGCTCTCCACAAGTGATTATGACATGGTGGCGTATAATGAACCGCAAGGAGTTACTGTTAACGGTAATATAGCTACCCTGAATACGGTAACTACAAGGAGTGAGGGAAGTTCTGTCGTTACAGGTAATCCCGATGATTTGTTTTCTGTTTCGGAGGATTTAGTACAGGATGAACTACTTGCTTTGACAGGAGATACATTGCGGCTGACTGTAAAGATGCAACAGCGTACACGTCAAGTTAATATAACAATGGATACCGATGTGGAGAGTATTAAATCGGTGACAGGTATGCTGGATAATGTAGTATCGAGTATAGACCTGACTACCGGTGAACTGCTGAGTGTGGCTAAAGCTTCTGTCAGTTTTACTGCGTCACCGGTAGCAGAAGGTGAGGAAAGAATGCGGCTCAAAGGCACTGTGCGTCTATTGGGGGTATCTCAAGAAAAAGCCCAGCGGCAGATAATGACGGTGAAGATAACTAAAGAAGATGAAACAACTGAGACAATAACTACCGACCTTACTGAAGTATTGTCTAAACTTGACGAAGGCGGTAATACGCCGTTGGATATAGAAGGAAGAGGCGGGTTCAACGGTAAGGTCATGACTTGGGTTGTGGAAGAAAAAGGAGATTTAGATTGGTTAAAATAATTAAGAACTTTAAAGATTTAAGCAATGAAAAAGAAAACATGTTTTGTTATGCTGGCTGCTTTGATGCTGGCAGGTTGCAGCAATGAAGTAGAAGAACAGGTAATGGATAGCAAACGGGTACCACTGCAAATAAATGGTGATATCAATATGCTTATGACACGTGCGGCAGATGACCATTGGGATGATAATGACGCTATCGGTGTGTATATGGTAAATGCAGAAAATAGCATAGTACGTAATGTAAGTAATTATCGTTATACAGTGGTAACAGGCGGACAAAATGGTACATTTATTCCTGCTGATGAAAATAATACCGCTTATTTTCCGGAAGATGGTACTGCTGTGAATGTAGTAGCTTATTATCCGCAAGGGAATGTAGTTGAAAATAAATTATCGTTGGATTTAGCTAATCAGGATGTACAACCTAAGATTGACCTAATGGCGGCTAAAGCTACCGATGCAAGTAAAAATAATCCTACTATTAATCTTGAATTTAAACATCGTTTGACTAAACTTTTTTTTAAAATAGAAGGTGATGTCAATACCGATGGTATAAATGCTACAATAGGCAATCAATATACTGATATTCAGTATGATATTTTGAATGATAAGTTGTTGATTGCTGAAGGGAGTGAAAAAGAAAACATAGTTATGAAATATTGGAATCCTGATGAAGGCACGAATAGGTTTGTTGAAGCTATTGTGTTACCCAATGACGAAAACAATAGTGCAGTAGATCGTCAATTGACATTTCAATTGAATGAAAAAATATTTAATGCGACGATTAGTAACACTACTACATTTGAACCTGGTAAGAAGTATACTTATACAGTTAAATTTGAAACAACTCCTTCAGGAAATATAAATGTAAGTATTACAGGAGTAAGCATTAAGAATTGGGACGATGGTGATATAAGTGATGGTAATATAATAGTTCCTGGAACATTGAAATTTGATAAATTATACTTGGCAAGTGGTTTCACGGATTGGGGACAGCCGTATGAAATGACGAAAAGCGAAAATGAGAAAACCTTTACTTGGACAGGAAATGTACAAAATGATAACCAAGAAATGAAATTTACCCTTCTTCAACAAAGTATTTCTGGAGATGTACAATTAATGCCTAATATGAGTGGAATAACTCATAAAGATGTAGAATTAGGTGCGGAAATGAATGCATATCCTGTGATATATTATGAAAATGAAAATGAATCCATTAAACGTGATAATAAGTGGAAGATAAAAGAAAAAGGTACATATACTGTCACTGTTAATGTGGAAACTATGAAAGTAAAAGTGGAAAAGTTAGATGTTGTTTATTTGGTTGGAACTGTTTTAGTGCCAGAGGGTGAAGATCCAAACAATGGTTATGATTTGAAAAGAGCTCCCTATTTTACAAAGATAGATGGAAATAAATATGAATTGACAATCAACTTGCATGAGGGTGAATTTAAAATACTCTCCAAAATAGAATATAATAATTCTAATTATGATTATTATGCTCCTGAGGCAAATGCTGCATTTGTAACAGAAGGTAACATGAATGTAAATTATCGTCAGGGGAATGATCAAGATTACAAATGGCAAGTAACGACAGAACAAACCGGTATTTATAAACTTACTCTGGATGTTTCCGATTCGAGTAATGTGACATTAACCGCAGAGAAGTTAGAAAATCAGCAATAACTGAATTGGTTAGGGTGAAATAACAGTTTTCAGGATTTTATAAAAAGTTTATATCCTCATTCATAAATTATTCCGTTAATATAGACAATATATTTATGAATGAGGATATTTTGATATATTATTGAAAGGCTTATAATAGCACATTAAAAAAGGCGGGCAGGTATGATAAAGTTATAGTCATAAGCCGTACAACCGCTACTTAGAGATACAGATGCAACACTCATACAGATTTATTTATTATTTACTTAAACAGGTACTTTTGAATATGAAACAAACTTTTCAAATGATAGTATTGGTAACTTGTGCGTTGTTTATGGCACTGACGGTGCAAGCGCAGAATGCTACCAAGGTTTACCAACAGGTTTCTCCGGACAATAATGTCCATCTTTCTTTTGAACTGCAAGAAAAAGGCAAACCCTCTTATTCTTTACAATACAAGAAATCTCAGGTTATCAATCCCAGTACCTTGGGTCTTGAACTGAACGGGCAGGAAAGCTTGCAGGAGGGGTTTGAAGTAGTAAATACCTCTACATCTTCGTTCGATGAAACTTGGCAACCGGTGTGGGGAGAGAATAAGGATATACGTAATCATTATAACGAACTGCTGGTGGAACTGAAGCAAACATCGACCGGCCGTTTTATGAATCTTCGTTTCCGCGTGTACGACGATGGGATAGGCTTTCGTTACGAATTCCCTCAGCAGAGGAATTTGGTCTATTTCGTTGTCAAGGAGGAACATTCGCAGTTTGCCATGAGCGGTGACCATACTGCATGGTGGATTCCGGGAGATTATGATACACAAGAATATGATTATACGGAGTCTAAACTTTCCGAAATCCGCGGGTTGCTGCAAGGCGCTGTCAGCGGTAATGCTTCGCAGACTGTTTTCTCGCCTACCGGTGTGCAGACTTCCCTTCAGATGAAAACGGCCGAAGGACTTTATATCAATTTGCACGAGGCTGCGTTGGTTGATTATTCATGTATGCATCTTAATCTGGATGATAAGAATTTAATATTCGAATCATGGCTGACTCCGGATGCGGTAGGAAACAAAGCATATATGCAGAGTCCTTGCCATACTCCTTGGCGTACGGTGATGGTGAGTGACGACGCACGGAAGATATTGGCATCGAATCTTATTCTTAACCTGAATGAGCCTTGTAAATATGAAGATACTTCTTGGATTAAGCCGGTGAAGTACATCGGTGTGTGGTGGGAAATGATTGCCGGTGGAAAGCCATGGGCGTATACTTGGGATATTCCTTCGGTGAAACTCGGTGAAACGGATTATACCGGGGTGAAACCCAACGGGGTCCATCCGGCTAACAATGCTAATGTAAAGAAGTATATTGATTTTGCCGCCGAACATGGCTTCGACCAAGTATTGGTGGAAGGCTGGAATATTGGTTGGGAAGATTGGTTTGGCAATTCTAAAGATTATGTTTTCGACTTCCAAACTCCTTATCCCGATTTTGATATTAAAATGCTGAATGAATATGCTCATTCAAAAGGGGTGAAACTGATGATGCACCACGAAACATCATCCTCTGTACGTAACTACGAACGGCATATGGAAGCGGCTTATCAGCTGATGAATAAATATGGATATAACTCGGTCAAGAGTGGTTATGTGGGGAATATAATTCCCCGTGGAGAACATCATTACGGACAGTGGCTTAATAATCATTATCTGTATGCTGTGACTGAAGCTGCGAAGCATCGTATCATGGTTAATGCCCATGAGGCAGTACGTCCTACGGGACTTTGCCGCACGTATCCAAACCTGATTGGTAATGAGTCTGCCAGAGGTACGGAATACGAGGCTTTTGCCGGTAACAAACCTTTTCATACCACTGTGCTTCCGTTTACTCGTCTGCAAGGCGGCCCGATGGATTATACCCCTGGTATTTTCGAAATGGATATGAATAAATTGAATCCCAACAGTCATTCTCATGTAAACTCCACCCTTGCGCGTCAACTGGCATTGTATGTCACTATGTATAGCCCTTTGCAAATGGCTGCCGACCTTCCGGAGAATTACGAACGTTTTATGGATGCTTTTCAGTTCATCAAGGATGTAGCGGTAGATTGGGATGAAAGCCGTTATCTTGAAGCCGAACCGGGACGTTATATTGTGGTTGCCCGTAAGGCTAAGGGAACGGATAATTGGTTTGTAGGCTGCACCAGTAACGAGGACGGTCATATTTCAGCATTGAAGTTGGACTTCCTTGATAAGGATAAGAAGTATATTGCCACTGTCTATGAAGACAGTAAGGATGCCCATTATCGAACTAATCCTCAAGCTTATACCATTCGGAAAGGAATTGTGTCGGCCAAATCTGTATTGAAAATGAAAGCAGCGCCGGGTGGCGGTTATGCTATCAGTATCATGGAAGTTACGGATAAGGCTGCAATGAAAGGAGTGAAGAACCTGAAATAATATTTTAATTGAAACATTGAATGCCCAATGAATGGATTTAAGAAATCTTCTTCTCAAAAGAAACCCTTGTTGCAAGGGTTTCTTTTGGATTTTAAAAAGGGGAAAACAATTATTTGTTTGGTTGCCCTACTAATGCTGGCAACCGCAAAGACTTCAGCGTCCGATAATAATCCGGTTGCCAACCCTGAAGCGGTGGTGATTTGCGGAAAAGCGCGCTTCACTGTTCTTACACCGGAAATGATTCGCATTGAATACAGTGCTAAAGGTATATTTGAGGACCAAGCTACGTTTACCGTAACCAATCGTAGGCTGAAGGTGCCACGTTTCAGGAAGAGGGAAGACAATACGTATTTGTATATAGTTACCGATAAGGTAAGGTTGAAATATCGCAAAAGTACAAATCCGGTGACAACTCCTGCCTCTCCTGAAAATCTGACCATAACTATCGATAACAATGGATGTGAGTCTGTGTGGTATCCCGGTAAATCAGATTCGTTGAATCTTAAAGGTACCTGCCGCACTCTTGACGGAAGTAATGGAGATAATAAGCGTGCCGAAATGGAGAACGGATTGATGTCACGTTCCGGATGGGCTGTCATAGACGATTCATGGGCTGCCATACGCTCTGACGGTGGGCGTTCTTATGTTCTCCGGCCCAATGCGGATATGGGGTTTGACTGGTGGGCGGAACGCTCCGATACGGATGCTCTTGACATCTATTATCTGGGTTATGGTAATGATTATAAGAAAGCTATTTCCGACTACACTAAAATTGCGGGTAAGATACCATTGCCGCCCGATTATGTATTCGGATATTGGTATAGCAAATACTCTGCTTATTCGGCAGATGACTACCGCCGGATTATGTCTGAAATCAAGGATAATAAGATTCCTGCCGATGTAATGATTCTGGATATGGATTGGCACTGGAACGTAGGAAATGGACAATCCGGAGATAAAGGTGGTTGGACAGGATGGTCGTGGAATACCAATCTGATTCCGAATCCTAAGGGCTTGCTCCGGGATATCCATGATAATAATTTTAAGATTGCCCTTAATCTTCATCCTGCCGACGGTATAAACAAGAATGAATCGCCTGTCTATTTCGCGGCAATGAACTCGGAACTTAACGGTAAGTATCTTAACGACAAAAAAGATAATATCTCTTGGAGCATTGACTATACGGACTTTACAAAATCATTCTTTAAAAATATCATCCGTAATCACGAAAGTGAGGGAGTTGACTTCTGGTGGATTGACTGGCAGCAACATCTTACAAGCAATGATACTTACGGATTGAGTGAAACATTCTGGTGCAATCATATATTCTTTAACGATATGGCGAGAAAACGTACAGACCGCAGACCTGTAATTTTCCACCGTTGGGGAGGCTTGGGCAGCCATCGTTATCAGATTGGTTTTTCGGGCGATGCTCTTATAAACTTTCAGACTCTTGGCTTCCAACCTTATTTTACGGCTACAGCTTCGAATGTAGGGTATGGTTATTGGGGGCACGATCTTGGCGGACATGCATTCACAGATGAGAGTATTGTAAATGATCCGGAACTTGTACTTCGTTGGATACAATTCGGAGTGTTTACACCGATTTTCCGTACACATGCGACAAACGATGCACGCATAGAACGTCGAATTTGGAAGTTTGATAATTTTCCGACGATGCTTGAGGCGGTACGGCTTCGCTACTCGCTTTTTCCCTATCTCTACACTATGGCCCGTAAAGCTTATGATACCGGTATATCTGTTTGCCGTCCTCTGTATTATGAATATCCGGAGAGTGAGGAAGCTTATGTTTATGAGAACGAGTATTTTTTCGGTGATGATATCCTTGTAGCTCCTATCACTGAAGCTGCTGTTGATGGTATCAGTGCCAAGGAAATCTGGTTTCCTGAAGGAAAATGGTGGAGCGTATCTACCAATGAACTTATTGAGGGACCGTGTAAAAAGGTTATGAATTTCACACACGAGCAAATACCCTATTTTTTCAGACAAGGGGCTATCATACCCTACAACCCTCCTACTGTAATGAATGTTACCGAACGTCCGGATAATCTAATCCTGAATATTGTAGCCGGTTCTGATGGTGAAAGTTCTTTATATGAAGACAGTGGAAATAATAGTGATTATGCCACTATGTACTCTACAACAGCTCTGAAACAAATAGCTGATGGAAATAGAGGTAAGTATATTATTTCTGCACGTCGGGGTAATTATAAGGGTGGCGTGTCTGTACGTTCATATACGTTGCGGATATTTGATACTGCCGCACCTGTATCCGTAAAGGTGAACGGTAATACTGCTGTATCGTATGTTTATGACAAAGATAAAAGATGTACTACGGTCGAGGTTCCTGCCATAAAATGCTCCACAGGAGTTAAAGTTGAAGTTATCTATTCGAAAGAATAGATAACACTGCTGGGCACTTAGTCCCAGCTGATTTTCAATTGTTTATAATTTAGTTCTTTGACATTTTTGTAATCGCAATTGGTAAGTATCTCTCTTACAGGTGTTTTATCCAGTAGAGAAAAACTCAAAATTTGTAGGATTTCGTAGATTGGACGGTTAACTTTCAATTTGTAAGCGACAATGGCAACCAGACAGTATGTTATGATGGCACAGTAGACTTGTGTCTTGACTGCATTCATCGTGGTTCCCCAAAAAGATTTTACTTTCAGGTGTTGCTTTATCCATTTGAAAAATAGTTCCACCTGCCAACGGTTCTTGTATAGCAAGGCTACTTCCTCTGCTGAGAGTTCCATGTTGTTGGTGATGAACACAAATTCTCTGTCCTGTTCTTCATCGTAGTATTTAACCCGCCGGAGTTTGTCCGGATATGCTTTGAGCGATTTATACGTTTCAAGCATTCCAATCTGGTCACATTTTATTCCGGTTGTTTTATCGACTTCACGGGAATACATTCTACGGAATCTCATATTATCCTTTGCACGCGTAACGAAGTAAGCACCACAGGTGTGAAGCTTATGCAAACGGGTGAAGTCAACATATCCTTTATCCATGATATAGAAACTTCCCTTTTCATAACTCAACTCATCCAGCATGTTTACGTCATGTACTTTAGCATTGGTTACCAGTACGATTGTCGGTATGGAAGTCTTTACATCATACAAGGTATGAAGTTTGATGCCTCCTTTGTGTTTCCTAAATTCCGCCCACCAAAAAACATTCAGACAAAGGTCTATGGTGGAGGAATCAAAGGCATAAACATTGCCGTCAACTTTCACCTCGAAGTCATTTTTGTTGTAGCTATTACGGGCTTCCGCAATCAGGGTATAAGCAAATTCTTCGTAGATACGATAATCTCTATTCCGGTTTGCTTTCCCCAGATTGGTACGGCTAACTGTTGCACCGAATCCCAAGTGATAGTACTTGCTCTTGTGTGCCTCAAGGCTGAGCATAAGCTCACGCATACTATCTCGGGCGGTCAGTTGTCCGAAAATCATGCACAGCATCTGATTCCAACAGGTGAATGTTCTGATTTACTTATTCCCGGAATACTTCTCTACCAAACGGTCAAAGACACGACGGGGAAGAAAATCTGTAAGTTGAGCGAAGATATATTTGCCTTGGTTCATTGTTTTTAGCTTTTGGACAAAGCTAAAACAACTTTTCAATTCAAATCGTCACGCTCCCAAAAGATATTTAACTATGCGATTATCAAAGATTTCAAAGAACGATGTTTAATTTAAAGTGCCCACTAGTGTATAATCATCTTTAAATTCCAGTTTTAATTGGATAGGGTTGGAACTGACGTGCTCATTCATACCATTTTCTTCTTTCGGGTTGGAAACCGACAAGCCTAACAGGCGGATAGGATGCTGACTGTAGTCCACACCTTTCAATAGCCGTTTGGCCAGTGGGAGAATGTCGTCCAGGCGTTGGAGTGGCCGTTCCACACTCACACTGCGGGTGATTTGGGAGAAGTCGTCGAACTTCACTTTCAGCGTGAGGGTATTCCCTTTAAAATCCTTGGCTTTCAGTCGGTCGGTGAGTTCGCGTGCCACATGATACAGTTCGATGATGAGTGACATTTCTGCTGAAAGATCTTTTTCTAATGTATGTTCACAGCCGATAGACTTGCGGATGCGTACAGCTTCTACCGGACGGTCGTCCATACCACGGGCAAAGTTGAAATAAATTAATCCGTTTTTCCCGAACTGCCGTTGCAGCATTTCCAACGAGCATTTACGCAGGGTCTCTCCGTTATAAATACCTAAGGTATGCATCTTTTTGGCTGTAATGGGGCCTACTCCCCAGAATGCTTCAATAGGCAGCCGGCGGATAAACTCATCGGCCTGGTCGGGGTGAATGGTGCAAAGTCCGTCAGGCTTTCGGTAATCGGAGGCGATTTTAGCTAAGAATTTATTGTAGGATACACCGGCTGAGGCCACTAAATGAAGTTCCTGGCGGATACGTTGCTTGATTTCTTTGGCTATATCCACCGCCAATGGAATTCCTTTCTTGTTTTCCGTGACATCCAGAAACGCTTCATCCAGCGAAATAGGCTCGATGAGGTCAGTATAGTCGTGAAAGATTTCATGTATCTGTGCAGACACGCTTTTGTAAACCTCCATCCGTCCCTCCACGAAAATCAGTTGCGGACACAGTTTTTTCGCTTTTTGTGAAGACATGGCCGAACGTACGCCAAATTTACGGGCTTCATAGCTGGCGGCAGCTACCACTCCTCGTTTCTCTGCATGCCCCACGGCGATGGGCTTTCCGCGTAGTTCCGGGTGGTCGCGCTGTTCGACCGACGCATAGAAAGCGTCCATATCAATGTGGATAATTTTTCGTTCGGTGTGCATGAATGAGGGGATAGCTTTTCTGCAAAAAAACAAAACATTCTTGGGAAATCCTAAAAATCATTTGTATTTTTGCTGTTTGTAAAATGGTTTTGATGACTTTTTTGACAGCAAAAAATAAAGAAATATGATGAAAGATGAGATTAAGAAAGCCTGCGAGGTATTGCAGAAGGGGGGAGTGATTCTTTACCCGACGGATACCGTGTGGGGAATAGGATGTGATGCGACGAATGAAGAGGCGGTGAAACGCGTTTTTGAAATAAAGCAGCGGGCTGACAGCAAGGCGATGCTGGTGCTGGTAGACAGTCCGGTGAAGGTGGATTTTTATGTACAGGATGTGCCTTCTGTAGCATGGGACTTGATTGAAATGACTACGAAACCTTTGACCATTATTTACGACGGAGCGAGAAATCTGGCTCCGAATTTGATTGCAGCCGACGGCAGTGTAGGTATTCGTGTCACTTCGGAAGAGTTTTCCAAACAACTTTGTTTCCGCTTCCGCAAAGCCATTGTATCTACGTCTGCCAATATCAGCGGACAGCCTGCACCGGCCGTGTTCAGTGAAATCACGGAAGAAATCAAGCAGGCGGTAGATTATGTGGTGGATTACCGTCGGGAAGAAACCGGCCACCCCAAACCGTCCAGCATTGTCAAATTAGGCAAAGGGGGCGTGGTAAAAATTATTAGAGAATAAATTTTTTCTTTCATGAAAGTTGTAGACGAGAAGAACAGCTTGCTCCAGGGTTTTCTCCATTGGAGGGAAAGACATATAAAGGACAAGCAGTTTGTATTGATTTTAAGCTTTTTAGTCGGAATCTGCACGGCGCTGGCCGCTTGTCTGTTGAAGTTCCTGGTAGAGTATATCAAGGAGTTCCTGACAGAAAACTTTGATTCTACAGGAGTAAACTGGTTGTACTTGGTGTATCCGGTGGTAGGTATCTTCCTGACCGGACTGTTCATTCGAAAGGTGGTGCGTGACGACATCAGTCACGGTGTAACCAAAATTCTGTATGCCATTTCGCGTAAGCAAAGCCGTATCAAGCGGCATAATGTATGGTCTTCCGTTTTTGCTTCGGCCATTACCATCGGTTGTGGTGGATCGGTCGGTGCCGAAGCGCCGATTGTGCTGACCGGTTCTGCCATTGGTTCGAATTTGGGCAGTATTTTCCGTATGGACCACAAGACGCTGATGCTGCTGGTGGGATGTGGAGCTGCCGGGGCGGTTTCGGGTATCTTTAAGGCACCGATTGCCGGTGTGGTCTTTACGCTGGAGGTACTGATGATTGACTTGACCATGGCTTCTTTGCTTCCCTTGCTGATTACCAGTGTGACGGCAGCTTCTGTTTCTTATCTGCTCACAGGTACGGAAGCCATGTTCCAGTTTCACCTGGATTATCCGTTTTCTTTGGAACGTATTCCATACGCCATTGCATTGGGCATTTTCTGCGGACTGGTGGCCTGGTATTTTACCCGTTCCATGAACTGGATTGAGAATATTTTCCGCCGTTACAGCAGTCCGTATGTGAAGTTCCTGATTGGAGGAGCCATGCTGAGTATATTGATTTTCCTGTTCCCGCCGTTGTATGGTGAAGGTTATGACACCATTTCTCTGTTGCTCAACGGACGGTCGAATGCCGAATGGGACACGGTAATGAACAACTCTCTTTTCTACGGAAACTCACAGTTGTTGGTGGTGTATTTGCTGTTGATTATCTTGTTTAAGGTCTTCGCATCGAGTGCGACCAATGGTGGTGGCGGTTGCGGTGGTATTTTTGCACCGAGCTTGTTCCTGGGATGTATTGCCGGCTTTGTATTCTCCTATGTGTGCAATGAGTTCCAGTTGGGAGGAACATACATTCCGGAAAAGAACTTTGCCCTGATGGGAATGGCGGGACTGATGTCGGGCGTCATGCATGCCCCTTTGACCGGAGTCTTCCTGATAGCCGAGCTGACCGGTGGATACGGTTTGTTCCTGCCGCTGATGATTGTGTCGGTCTGCGCGTACCTTACTATTATCGTGTTCGAGCCGCACAGTATCTATTCCATGCGTTTGGCGAAGAGTGGAGAACTGATTACGCATCATAAAGATAAGGCGGCTTTGACCATGATGAGCATGGAAACTGTCATTGAAACAGATTTCCAGGTGGTTCGTCCGGATATGGATTTGGCGGAGATGGTGAAGGCCATTTCGAAATCCGGCCGTAATCTGTTCCCGGTGGTAGATGTACGCAATGAATTGATTGGATTGGTAATACTGAACGACATTCGCAATATCATGTTCCGTCAGGAATTGTATCACAAATACCGGGTAGAGAATTTTATGGTCACCCCTAAGGCCTGCATTATTACGACAGATTCCATGGAAGATGTGATGGATAAGTTTGATAAGACGGGCTCCTGGAACTTGCCGGTGGTAGACGAAGACAACAAGTACATCGGTTTTGTATCCAAATCGCGCATCCTTTCTACTTATCGTCAGGTGATGGTGGATTTTTCAGCAGAATAAACAACGAAAAGAAATATGGAGAAGAAAAATTTACGAATTGTATATATGGGCACTCCTGAATTTGCCGTGGAGAGTTTGAAGCGGCTGGTGGAAGGAGGCTATCAGGTGGTGGGAGTCATCACCATGCCCGACAAGCCGATGGGACGGCATGGCAGTGTGCTTCAGCCGAGCCCGGTGAAACAGTATGCCGTGTCGCAAGGATTGAAGGTGCTTCAGCCGGAAAAACTGAAGGATGAGAATTTCCTGGCCGAGCTGAGAGACTTGAAAGCAGATTTGCAGATTGTGGTCGCTTTCCGTATGTTGCCGGAGGTGGTATGGAATATGCCACGTCTGGGTACATTCAATCTGCATGCCTCCTTGCTTCCGCAGTATCGTGGCGCAGCTCCTATCAACTGGGCGGTAATCAATGGCGAAACAGAAACAGGTATTACCACTTTCTTCCTGAAGCATGAGATTGATACGGGTGAGATTATCGACCAGGTACGTGTGCCCATTGCGGATACGGATAATGTGGAGATTGTGTACGACAAGCTGATGCACTTAGGGGGAGACCTGGTGGTGAAGACAGTGGATGCCATTTTGGAAGGAAATGTGAAGACCATTCCACAGGAACAGCTGGCTGCTGCTACGGAACTTTATCCGGCTCCTAAAATCTTCAAGGAAACTTGTCGTATAGACTGGCAGGCTGGAGTGAAAAAGGTATACGATTTTGTACGTGGCCTTTCTCCATATCCTGCTGCATGGACAGAATTGCATCAGGGCGATACCGCTCCGCTGGCATTGAAGATTTTTGAAACGGAGAAAGTCTTTGTCGCGCATAATCTGAAACCGGGCAGCATTGTAACCGATAAGAAGACGTATTTCCAGATTGCTTCTACCGACGGGTTTGTCAAAGTGCTGTCTTTGCAGCTGGCGGGTAAGAAACGAATGGAGGTAGCTGACTTCCTTCGCGGGTATCGCCATGTGGAAGATTCTTTCGTAGAGTAAAAATTTGCAATATTATTTCGGGAGGGTGACGGTAGAGCATATCGTCGCCCTTTTTTGTTAAAAACATTTTAATGAGGAATTTTATTAGGAAAAGGTGCAGTATTTTTGTGCATTCATCATTTACTAACAAAAGCACGATAGGCTGAATATGACAGAAGAAGAATTGGCGTCGAAATGCAAGCTGGCGGATAATCAGGCTCGCAAGGAGTTGTACGAGCTGTATGGCGGTTCGCTGATGGCCATTTGTCTTCGTTATATAGGAGATCGGGAGGCTGCTGAGGACGTGTTGCATGATGGGTTTGTCCGGATTTTTCAATCCATCGGACAGTTTACTTATCAGGGCATCGGTTCTTTGAAGGCATGGCTTTCGCGTGTGATGGTGAATGAGGCGTTGGGGTATTTACGGAAGCGCAATCAGCTGGCTCAACAGGAAGTGTTGATGGAGCAGTTGCCTGATGCGGAAGAAGATGAGAATGGGGTGGAGGATATTCCTCAAGCTGAACTGATGAAGATGATTGCAGAACTTCCTGATGGATATCGTACCGTATTCAACTTATACGTGTTTGAAGATAAGAGTCATAAGGAAATAGCCCAGCTGCTGGGAATAACAGAGCATACTTCTTCTTCTCAGTTTTATCGGGCAAAGACCTTATTGGCTAAGAGAATAAATGAATATAGAAAGAAATTATAGGTAATGAAGAGCGAGAAAGAATGGATTAATAACTTACGTAACCGGATGGAGGACTATTCCGAGCCTCTTCCAGAAGGCCTTTGGGACAAGTTGTCCAAGGAGCTGGAAGAGCCGAAGACTCCGAAGGTGATTCCGATATGGAGACGGTGGCAGGCAGCTGCGGCAGTGCTGGTCTTGCTGGTGTCTTCCCTGACGTACTGGTTCTGGTCTTCTCCAGAAGCGGACTTCCGTAATCAGGAACTGGCTGTAGAGGTGGAGGATACTCCTTTGCCTGCGCAAACTCCGTCTTTAGATGAGCAAGTGGCTGAAGTAAAGCATGCTGAACCTTTCCAGAAAGAACCTGTGGCTCTTTTGGCCAATGTTTCTTCTAAGAAATCTGCCGGAGAAGTGCCGGAAGAAATAGTAGAGGTAGCCCCTGCTTCAGTTGCATTGGCTGAACAGGAAGCACCAATAGAATCGGTTGAAGAAGAAAAGGCTGTAAAGCAGCAGGAGGTTAGCCGGTCTGCAGAAAGAAGCCGGCAGGTGAAAAAGAGTCGTGCGGCCGACCGGGAACAGATGGAACGTAATGCGAGGGCATTGAAAAATAAGTCGGATAAATCTTCAGGCTTTTCTGTGGGTGTTGGTGCTGGAAATACACCTTACAGTTCTTTGAATACATTTGATGGAATGGGAAGTTTTGTAGCCCGCTCGGCTTATTATACTTCCTCAGATTTGAGTATGTCTCCGATAAATAATAACGGGCTGGCTTATAGTCAGGTGTTGCTGGAAAACGCCATACAGGCTCCTCAGACGACGGTAAAGCATCATATTCCTGTTACGGTAGGATTGACGGTAGCCTGGCAGTTTCATGAAGACTGGGCACTGGAAACAGGACTGAACTATACATTGCTTTCTTCTGATATTCATTCCGGCTCTAAATCGTATGTGGAGGAAACGCAGAAATTGCATTATATAGGTATTCCGCTTAAGCTGCATCGTTCCATCTGGAAAAATAACTGGCTTTCAGTGTATGCATCGGCTGGAGGAGTAATGGAAAAATGTGTATCTGGAAATTTGGAAACTGTGACAGTAACGAATGGAGGAAATCGTACGTCTGAAAATACATCATTAGATGTAGATCCGCTTCAATGGTCTGTTACCGCAGCAGCTGGAGCACAGGTGAACTTTACTTCACGTTTTGGATTGTATCTGGAACCGGGAATCGCGTATTACTTTGATGACCACAGTGGCGTGGAGACGATACGAAAGGAACATCCGTTCAATTTTAATCTGCAGCTGGGTTTGCGCTTTAATGTGACCAAATAAGTTTTTATAGTTGATTTATGAGAAAAGATGCTTATCTTTGTTGAAAAGAATCTGATTAACTAAAATAAATCGATGGAAAAAATTATGGTAGCTCCTTCCTTGCTCTCTGCAAATTTTGCTGATTTGAAGAGTGACTTGGAAAAAATAAATCAAAGTGAGGCAGACTGGTTGCATCTGGACATTATGGACGGGGTGTTTGTACCCAATATTTCTTTTGGCTTTCCTGTATTAAAGTATGTGGCGGAACTTAGTCAGAAACCGCTGGATGTACATCTGATGATTGTACAGCCGGAGAAATTCATTCAGGAAGTGAAGAAGTTAGGAGCCATGATGATGAATGTGCATTATGAAGCTTGTCCTCACTTGCATCGCGTCATTCAGCAGATTAAGGAAGCGGGTATGAAGGCAGGGGTTACGCTGAATCCGGCTACACCGGTCTCCGTGTTGGAGGATATTATCACAGAGGTGGATATGGTGTTGCTCATGAGCGTCAACCCGGGATTCGGTGGTCAGAAATTTATTCCTAATACATTAAAAAAGATTGAGCAACTTCGTGAAATGATAACCCGTAGTGGGGCTTCTGCCCTTATTGAAGTGGACGGAGGTGTCAATCCGGAAAATGCTCCTTTGCTGCAACGTGCCGGAGCAGATGTGCTGGTGGCCGGTAGTTCTGTTTTTAAATCGCCGGATATGATAAAAGCTATTCAGGAGTTGAAATATGTGGAGTAAGTATTGGGAGCTTTACAATCTTTGATAGCGTACCCTTTGTTCCGGTTGACTATTTGTCTGGCAACCGGAATTTTTTTATTCGACACGTTGTGGCCGGAAAATCTTTTATGGCAATATGGGGCTGCGATATGGCTGTTTTTTGCCGGTATTTGCGGAGGAGTATTCTGGTTTTCCCGTTGGCGGTGGAGATGGCTTTTCGGTGGAGTGGCTGGAGGGGCTTTTTTCTTGTGGGGAGGAATATCGGTACTTCATCAGAGAGAAACAGTGCAATATAGCTGGGATGGAGCTCCCGCTATATATAAAGGTATAGTGGAAAGTGTGCCGGAAGTCAGAGGGAAGACACTTCGGGCGGAAGTGCGTGTAGAAGTGCAGCGGTTGTCGGGTGACAAATGGAAAAGGGTAGACCGGAATATCCTTTTGTCATGGATGCCAGACTCTCTGTCAAATCCTTTAGCTTGTGGTGACAGTGTTTGTTTCTATGCAAAAGTTTCACGTCCTTTTTCTGAAAAGGAGCTGACCGGATTTGATTATGGGGATTATCTTTTGCGAAAAGGTATCAGCGGAACGGCTCTGGCTTATGCCGGGAACTGGCGCTGTACGGGAAAACCTCATTCGTTGTCTTTCATGCAGCGGGCAAAGGTGTGTCAGCAAAAGGTGGTAGATGTATATCAAAGTTGGGGGTTAGAGGAAGATGTACAGGCTGTGGTGTCGGCATTGACAATCGGAGAGAAAAGTGAGTTGACTCCTGAATTGAAAGCGGTGTACAGCGCGGCAGGTGCCAGTCACGTACTGGCGTTGTCGGGGTTGCATGTGGGGATTTTTTCATGTATTCTTTTGTGGTTGTTTTATCCGTTGACTTATCTGAAGCACGGGCGCAAAATGCTGGCTCTGCTGGTTGTCTGCTTGTTGTGGGGCTTTGCCTTTATCTCCGGATTAAGCTCGTCGGTGGTGCGTGCAGTGGTGATGTATAGTCTATACACCCTTGCCTCATTCTGTCTGGAAGAACGTTTTTCGGGTATGCACTCCCTGGTATTGGCTGCTTTCCTGATGCTGGTGTATAATCCATTCTTTCTTTTTGATATAAGTTTTCAGTTGTCCTTTGCTGCCGTCTTTTCCATTCTGGCGTTTTATCCCTTGTTCTCGCGTAGCTTATGTATCAAAAATCGTGTATTGCGTTATATATGGAATACCCTCAGTTTGTCTATGTCGGCTCAGCTAGGTACGTTGCCTTTCATTCTGCATTACTTTGGAAGTTTCCCGACCTATTTTCTGCTGGCTAATTTGGTTGTAGTTATATTGGCTGGTGTAATACTGGTACTGGCGTTTGCTGCGTTATGCTTGGCTTCCGTCCCTATAGTGGGAAATACGGTGATTACTTTGTTGGAATGGAGTACTTTGATCTTGAATAAATCCATGCAGGGAGTACAGCAATTGGCTGGTTCTCAGATTACTTCCGTCTATTTATCATCTCCTCAAGCCTGTCTGCTGGCTGGAGTGATTATTTGCCTTTATCTTTGCTGGGCATCCGGAATACACCGCAAGGCTTCCGACTGGATTCGTTTATTGGCGGTTTATAATCTGTTTGTGGCGGTATCTTGTGTGGAATATGCAGGAGAAGCTCCGGAGCATTTGTATTTCTTCCGTTCGGAAGTCTACACCCGTAAGAAAGACTGTGTCTCCACCCATCGTTCTGAAACGGGGTTGCTGTGTATTCGAAATATGCATATTGCCGTGTTGAATGATGCCCGCTGGAGAATGTATGAGTCTTCATCGCGTTTTCCTTTGGAGTATGCATATATTTGTAAGGGATTTAAAGGGAGCCTTTTGCAGTTGGACAAACTGTTTGCCATTCGGCAAGTAATTTTGGACAGCTCACTGAATGATGCTTTCCGTGAAAAGCTTATAAGGGAATGTCAATTACTTAAAATATCTTATACAGACCTTTCTGTTCAAGGTTCTTATTCCGTTGTGCTGTAGTTTCTAAAAATAAATTTGTACTTTTGCTCCTTTCAAAAGTGTAAGTTTAAGAAAAAGAATATGTTGTCAAAAGTAATTCTTCAGGCCCATATTGATAAAGTTGAGACCTATTTTGACCGGGCTGATAAAGTGGTGATTGTGACCCATGTTTCTCCTGATGGAGATGCGTTGGGTTCTTCGTTGGGCTTGTATCATTTTTTGTCTGTACATGGCAAGACCGTGAATGTGATTGTACCTAATGCATTTCCTGACTTTTTGTGGTGGATGCCTGGAGCAAAAGATATTATTCGTTATGATAAATACGCTGAGTTTGCCGATAAGCTGATTGCTGAGGCAGATGTAATCTGTTGTCTTGATTTTAACGCATTGTCGCGTATTGACCGGATGGCAGATGCAGTAAGAGATGCACAGGGAAGAAAGGTGATGATTGACCACCATCTGAATCCGGAACCTTTTTGTCGGGTGACTATTTCACATCCGGAAATTTCTTCTACTTCGGAGTTGATTTTCAGATTGATATGTCGTCTGGGATGTTTTGACGACATTACTTTGGAAGGTGCAGAATGTATCTATACCGGAATGATGACGGATACAGGAGGCTTTACTTATAACTCCAATAACCGTGAGATTTATTTCATTATCAGCGAACTGCTGTCTAAAGGCATTGATAAGGATGACATCTATCGTAAGGTGTTCAATACGTATTCAGAAGGACGGCTTCGCCTGATGGGGTATGTGCTTTATGAAAAAATGCAGGTATATCCTCAGTTCCGTGCAGCTTTAATTTGTCTTTCAAAGGAAGAACAGGGTAAATTCCGTTATGTAAAAGGAGATACGGAAGGCTTTGTAAACATTCCTCTCCAGATGAAGGGAATTTGTTTTTCGGTATTCTTGCGTGAAGATACCGAGAAGGATATGATTAAGGTTTCGCTTCGTTCGGTAGGAGCATTCCCCTGTAATCAGGTAGCCGCTGAATTCTTCAATGGAGGTGGGCATTTGAATGCTTCCGGTGGAGAGTTTTACGGTACGATGGATGAGGCTGTAGACTTGTTTAAGCAGGCTTTGGTAAAATATGAGAGCTTGTTATTGAAAAATTAGTGAGAAATTTTTATTCTTGAACAATATTAGACATAATTGGACAAAATAGGAAGGATGTTTTTGAAACATTTTACTACATTTGCCCATGTAAACATGCTTATTAAGATGAAAAAGAACTATTTGTTGTGGGCTGTAACTGCCCTGATAATGTTGGCGCTGCAGAGTTGTAATAACGGAAAAACCTACGCTGAAATGAAGGAAGAGGAAGCAGATGCTATTAATAAGTACATTTTGGAAAATGATATAAAGGTGATTTCTGAGGCAGATTTTGCTGCGCAGGATTCTACTACGAAAGAAAATGAATATGTGCTGCTGGATGAAAGCGGAGTGTATATGCATGTGGATAATCGTGGACCTGGTAAAGAAGTGTTGGGAGATGGAGCGTATGAAATGGTTGCACGTTTTGTAGAAATAGCACTTCAGACACGCAGTGACTTAGGATTTACGGCCGGAGACACATTGCTGGCTAATTTTCACGTGTCCAATCCTTCGTATACGATTAAAGGAGAAGATTTTAAACTGACCATTAGCGGTGAATCTTATTCTGCTTCGTTTACTCGTAATGATTCTTATAGCATGTATGGCATGTATGGGACGCAATCTGTGCCTTCTGGCTGGTTGATTCCGTTTCGCTATCTGACACCAGGATATACAACTAGTTCCGAAAAAATCGCACGTGTAAAGTTAATCGTACCGCATAGTCAGGGAACCTCTTCTGCCACCCAGTCTGTATATCCATGTTTTTATGAGTTGACTTATTTAAAACGGTGATAACTTAAATAACCTAAATAATTAAAAAACCTTTATTTATGACACTTATTAAATCTATTTCCGGTATTCGTGGTACCATAGGCGGACATGCCGGCGAAGGATTGAATCCTTTGGACATCGTGAAATTCACTTCAGCGTATGCTACATTGATTCGTAAGACTACGACCAATAAATCAAATAAGATTGTAGTGGGCCGTGATGCACGTATTTCTGGTGAAATGGTGAAAAATGTGGTTTGCGGAACGTTGATGGGAATGGGATTCGATGTAGTAAATATCGGGTTGGCTTCTACTCCGACTACAGAACTTGCTGTAACTATGGAAGGAGCATGCGGTGGTATTATTTTGACTGCCAGCCATAATCCGAGACAATGGAATGCCTTGAAGTTGTTGAACGAACATGGTGAATTCCTGAACGCGGCAGAAGGTAATGAGGTATTGCGTATTGCTGCTGCAGAAGAATTTGAATTTGCAGACATCGAACATATTGGTAAGTATCGTGAAGACAATACATACAACCAGAAACATATTGACAGCGTATTGGCATTGAAATTGGTAGACGTAGAAGCTATCCGTAAGGCTAATTTCCGTGTAGCAATTGATTGCGTAAACTCTGTTGGTGGTGTGGTATTGCCTCAGTTGTTGGAGCAGTTGGGCGTACAACATGTAGAAAAATTGTATTGCGAACCGACTGGCGACTTCCAGCATAATCCAGAACCTCTGGAAAAGAACTTGGGTGACATCATGGGCTTGATGAAGAAAGGAACTTGTGATGTAGCCTTTGTGGTAGACCCTGACGTAGACCGTCTGGCTATTATCTGTGAGAACGGAGCGATGTATGGAGAAGAATATACACTGGTTACAGTAGCAGATTATGTATTGAAGCATACTCCGGGTAATACAGTTTCTAACTTGAGTTCAACTCGTGCACTGCGTGATGTAACTCGTAAATACGGCATGGAATACAATGCTTCTGCAGTAGGCGAAGTAAATGTAGTAACCAAGATGAAAGCTACTAATGCAGTTATCGGTGGTGAAGGTAATGGTGGAGTGATTTATCCGGAATCTCACTACGGACGTGATGCATTGGTGGGTATTGCTTTGTTCTTGAGTCATCTGGCACACGAAGGAAAGAAAGTAAGCGAATTGCGTGCTACTTATCCTAACTATTTCATTGCGAAGAATCGTATTGACCTGACTCCGGAAACAGATGTAGATGCTATCTTGGCGAAGGTAAAAGAACTTTACAAGAATGAAGAAATCAATGACATCGACGGTGTGAAGATTGATTTCCCTGATAAGTGGGTTCACCTGCGTAAGAGTAATACAGAACCGATTATTCGTGTGTATTCAGAAGCTTCTACAATGGAAGCTGCTGATGAAATCGGTAAGCAGATTATGGACATCGTATATAGTCTGGCTAAATAAGAAGAGCGTTAGCGTATTCTTTTGAAAATAAAATGAATTCCGGAATGAAATAAAGCGGTTAGCTGGTTTTCATTCCGGAATTTTTTTGTGAATGTGTGATAGAGAACAATGGGTGTAGGGTTATTCCTTTTCAGATTCTTCTGAAGAAACGAGGGTTAATTCTGAATGTAATGCCAATTCTTTTTGTGGTGAAAGAATAGGGGACGAGTTTTCTTCTGGCGAGAAACCAGCATGGAATAATGCGTAAAAGAAGGGCAGAATAACTTTTTGAGTTTCCATAATGCGTTGTTTTTAGGGGTTTGTAATGAAAACGCCAAAATGTGAATATCCCCCTATCTGAAAAGTGTTAAATAATCTAATCGTCCACCCATAGCAGGTCGCTCATAATTCCATCAGAAATAAATATCCCTTTTTCTGTGAGCTTCATGACGTGATTATCAAGTGTCAGAAAACCTTGTTTCAAGTGAGGAGAAGCCATGCGCATGCAGTAATCGAATAAGGTTTCTCCAAATGTCTCTTTCAGTATATGGGTGGGGATACCGTAAGCAGTGCGCAGGCGGGTAATGATAAAGTCATTATAGCGCGTATACAGATCAAGTTCTTCTTTTTCCTGATAAGGTGTTCCTTTTTGAATACCTTGTATATACTGAGAAAGGGAAGCTACGTTCCATTGTCTGGAAGTCCCGTCGTACGAATGGGCAGAAGGACCGCAGCCCAGGTATTTTTTATCTGTCCAGTAGCTGGAGTTGTGGCGTGAGTGAAATCCCGGGCGACAGAAATTGGATATTTCATAATGTTCATATCCGTTACTTTTGAGGGTATGAATTAACTCCTTGAATAAAGAGACACTCAAATCTTCATCTGTTTCTTCCACTTGATGTGCTTCTTTCAAGTTCCATAAAGGAGTACCTTCTTCATAAATCAGGTGATAGGCTGAGATATGCTCCGGACGCATCTGAAGGGCTGTTTGAAGGTCTTTTTGCCAGTCTTCTAATGTTTCTCCGGGCAGCCCGTACATCAAGTCGATACTGATATTCTGAAAACCAGCTTCTCGGCAATGTTGGTATGCTTGTTGAGCCTGAGCAGCTGTGTGCCGGCGGTGAAGCAGGCGAAGAGTGTCTTCCTTGAAGGTTTGTATGCCCATGCTTAATCGGTTAAACGGGAGGGTACGCAGCATGGCTATGTATTCAGGTGTCAGGTCGTCGGGATTTGCTTCAATTGTAATTTCTGCTTCTGGGTTTACGGTATATATCTTATAGATGGTTTCAAAAAGCTGAATGAAATCTTTTTCTTCTAATTGTGAAGGAGTTCCTCCACCAAAGTAGATGGTGTCAATAATTTCTTTATCCAGATAGTTTTTTCGCAGCTCAAGTTCTTTGGAAAGAGCCTGTACGTATGTATTTTTTTTATCATTTTCTGTCGTAGAAAAGAAGTCACAGTAAATGCAACGTCGTTTGCAAAAAGGGATATGAAGATAGATTCCGGCCATAATTAATCTACTGTAAGAAGTTGTTTTACGGGTGTAAAGATACGGATAATTTATGGGAGGAAAGAAGGAATACAGATTTTGTATGTCTGAAAACATAGTTTAGTAACACGAAACTTTTTATTGTTTTTCTGAATTATAATCTCTAATTTGCGCTTCGTTAAAAAATAAGAGATATGAAAAGCATATCCTTTCGTTACTAAACTAAATCTTGAAATACCATGAAAGTATATCAGACAAACGAAATCAAGAACATTGCCCTTCTCGGTAATGATGGCTCAGGTAAAACCACTCTCACAGAAGCTTTGCTCTATGAGAGTGGTATTATAAAACGTCGCGGAAGAATTACTGCCAAGAATACGGTGAGTGATTATTTCCCGGTAGAGCAGGAATACGGATATTCGGTATTTTCTACTGTATATCATGTAGAATGGAACGGAAAGAAGTTGAATATTATCGACTGTCCGGGAAGTGATGACTTCGTGGGAGCTGCCATTACCGCATTGAATGTGACTGATACAGCCATTTTGTTATTGAACGGGCAATATGGTCCGGAAGTGGGTACACAGAATCACTTCCGTTATACTGAAAAACTGGGTAAGCCGGTGATTTTCCTGGTAAACCAGTTGGATAGTGAAAAATGTGATTTTGACCATGTGCTTGAACAGTTAAAAGAAAATTATGGTTCTAAAGTTGTTCCGGTTCAGTATCCGCTTAGTACAGGACCTGACTTCAATTCGTTGATTGATGTACTTTTAATGAAGAAATATTCTTGGGGACCGGACGGCGGTGCTCCAACCATTGAAGACATTCCGGCAGAAGAAATGGAAAAAGCGCAGGAATGGCATAAGACGCTGGTGGAAGCTGCGGCTGAACACGACGAGAGCCTGATGGAAAAATTCTTTGAATCTGAATCGCTGACAGAAGATGAAATGCGTGAAGGTATTCGTAAGGGATTGGCTGCCAGAGGTATGTTCCCGGTATTCTGTGTATGTGCAGGTAAGGACATGGGCGTGCGTCGCTTGATGGAATTCTTGGGCAATGTGGTACCGTTCGTGGATGAAATGCCGGTAGTTCACAATACACGTGGTGTTCCTGTTCCTCCCGATCCGAATGGTCCTACTTCACTTTACTTCTTTAAGACAGCTGTGGAACCTCATATCGGAGATGTACAGTACTTTAAAGTAATGAGTGGTGTGGTGCATGAAGGCGATGATTTGAGCAACGCAGACAGAGGTTCGAAAGAACGTATGGCGCAGCTTTATGTATGTGCAGGTGCCAACCGTGAAAAAGTAGACGAACTGCGTGCGGGAGATATTGGCTGTACAGTAAAATTGAAAGATGTGAAGACGGGCAATACCTTGAATGGCAAGGATTGTGAGAACCGATTCAATTTCATTAAATATCCGAATCCGAAGTATACGAGAGCTATCAAGCCGGTAAATGAAGCCGACACAGAAAAGATGATGGCGGTATTGAACCGTATGCGTGAAGAAGACCCGACTTGGATTGTAGAACAGTCTAAGGAATTGCGTCAGATTCTGGTACACGGTCAGGGAGAATTCCATCTGCGTACATTGAAATGGCGTCTGGAAAACAACGAAAAGTTGCAGATTCAGTTCTATGAACCTAAGATTCCATATCGTGAAACAATTACTAAGTCGGCTCGTGCAGACTATCGTCATAAGAAACAGTCGGGTGGTGCCGGACAGTTTGGTGAAGTTCACTTGATTGTAGAGCCTTATTATGAAGGCATGCCTGCTCCGGAAGTCTACAAGTTTAACGGTCAGGAGTATAAGATGAACGTGAAGGGTACGGAAGTAATCGACTTGGAATGGGGTGGTAAGCTCGTATTTGTCAACAGTGTGGTTGGTGGAGCAATTGATGCCCGTTTCATGCCGGCTATTTTGAAAGGTATCATGAGTCGTATGGAACAAGGACCGCTGACTGGTTCATACGCACGTGATGTACGTGTTATTGTGTACGACGGTAAGATGCACCCAGTAGATTCAAATGAAATTTCCTTCATGTTGGCTGGTCGCCATGCGTTTAGTGAAGCATTTAAGAATGCAGGCCCGAAGATTTTGGAACCGATTTATGATGTGGAAGTATTCGTTCCGAGTGATAAGTTGGGTGACGTGATGAGTGACATGCAAGGTCGTCGCGGTATGATTATGGGTATGACCAGTGAAAAGGGATATGAAAAGTTGAGTGCTAAGGTTCCATTGAAAGAAATGTCGAATTACTCTACAGCTTTGAGTTCATTGACTGGAGGCCGTGCTTCATTCATTATGAAATTTGCCAGCTATGAACTGGTTCCGACGGATGTACAGACCAAGCTGATGAAGGAATTTGAAGAGCAAGAAAAGGACGAAGCATAATATTAGTTGTGATTTTTATAGATAAAAAAGCCGTGTTTCTTAAAAAGCACGGCTTTTTTTTGTTTAACTTAGCTTAAACAAAACCATCTATTTATTTGTTATTAATCTAAAATTCTATTATTTTTGTAGTGTATGGCTGCTTGAAATAATAGATAGTGTAGATTTTATCAGGTAAAATTTGATTTATGGTTAATATACGACAAAATCTTATTTAAAGCTTGTTAATCTGTTAGCGTCGTATTTGTCAGGTTGTTAAATTTGTCCGTATGAAAAAATCGACTATTTGGATATTAGGAGTTGTAATGGGACTGTCTTTCTTGAGCTTGCTTTATTTGCAGGTAAGCTATATTGAGGAGATGGTCAAAATGCGGCGTAGTCAGTTTGAAGAGAATGTAAACCGCAGTTTGGGAAAGGCTGTGCATAACCTGGAACTGGTTGAAACAAAAAAATATCTGGAGAAAGATGTGGCAGCGCAGGAACGTGCAGCACTGTTGTCTAGACAATACCAGGAAAAGAATGATGCAGGCGAGAATGTGGTAGAACATCATCAGTATACGATTACCGCACCTGACGGTTCTACTTACTCTACTTTTGAGTTGAAGACCATTATGAATCGGCCGTCGAATGTGCCGAAGGTGGTCATATCTACAGGAAGAACTATTCCACAAACATCACGTGCATTGCAGGAGATTCTGAAAGAACGTTATGTGTATCAGCGTGCATTGCTGGATGAAGTGGTGTACAATATTCTTTATACGGCAAGTGACAAGCCTCTGAAAGAAAGAGTCAATTTTAAACAGCTTGATCACTTCCTGAAAACAGAACTGTTTAATAATGGCATCGATATTCCTTATCATTTTTCGGTGACAGACCGGGATGGGAAAGAGGTGTACCGTTGTTCAGATTATGTGCATGACGATGAAAAAATCTATTCTCGTTTACTTTTTGAAAAAGATCCTCCTGCCAAGATGGGCTTTGTGAATATTTTCTTCCCTACACTGGATAATTACATATTCAGTTCAGTGAAGTTTATGATTCCATCCATCATCTTTACGGTGGTGTTGCTGATTACGTTTATTTTCACGATTTACATTATTTTCCGTCAGAAACGCTTGACTGAAATTAAGAATGATTTCATCAACAACATGACGCATGAGTTTAAGACTCCGATTTCTACCATATCATTGGCTGCTCAAATGCTGAATGATCCCGCAGTGGGCAAATCGCCTGTGATGTTTAAGCATATATCAGGTGTTATCAATGACGAAACGAAGCGTTTGCGTTTTCAGGTAGAAAAGGTATTGCAGATGTCTATGTTTGAACGGCAGAGTGTGACACTCAAGAAAAAGGAAATTGACGCACATGAGTTGATTAATGGAGTGGTGAATACCTTCCGTTTGAAAGTAGAGAAAAACAATGGTACGCTGGAGGCAGAATTGAATGCACAGGATCCGGTAATTTTTGTGGATGAAATGCATTTTACCAATGTGGTATTCAATTTGTTGGATAATGCAGTGAAATATAAGAGTCCGGATCGTGACATTGCCTTGAAAATCCGTACATGGAATGAAAACGGAAAGCTGTGCATTTCAGTAGAAGATAACGGCCTTGGAATCAAAAAAGAGAATTTGAAAAAAATATTCGATAAGTTCTATCGGGTTCATACTGGAAACTTGCACGATGTGAAAGGTTTTGGACTTGGATTGGCTTATGTAAAGAAGATAATCGCAGACCATAAAGGCTCTATCCGAGCTGAAAGCGAATTGAATGTAGGAACAAAATTTATAATTACTATACCATTATTTAAAGAAGAATAAGATATGGACGACAAATTGCGTATTTTGCTGTGCGAAGATGATGAGAATCTTGGCATGCTTTTGAGAGAATATTTACAGGCAAAAGGTTACAATGCAGATCTTTTTCCAGATGGAGAAGTTGGATTCAAGGCTTTTCTGAAGAGTAAATATGATTTGGTGGTAACAGACGTAATGATGCCAAGAAAAGATGGTTTTACTTTGGCACAGGAAATCCGTCAGGCAAATGCGGAAGTTCCTATTATTTTCTTGACAGCTAAAACACTGAAAGAAGATATTCTGGAAGGATTCAAGATTGGTGCGGATGATTATATTACAAAGCCTTTCAGTATGGAAGAGCTGACATTCCGTATTGAAGCTATTTTGCGTCGTGTACGTGGAAAACGTAACCGTGAAAGTACAGTGTACAAGATTGGTCGTTTTACTTTTGATACTCAGAAACAGATTCTGTCAATTGGTGACAAGCAGACTAAGTTGACTACAAAAGAATCTGAATTGCTGGGCTTGCTTTGTGCACATGCAAATGAAATTCTTCAGAGAGACTTTGCATTGAAAACTATCTGGATTGACGACAATTACTTCAATGCAAGAAGCATGGATGTGTATATCACAAAATTGCGTAAGCACCTGAAAGAAGACGATTCAATTGAGATTATCAATATTCACGGTAAGGGATATAAATTGATTACTCCGGAAGGTGAATAAAGAAGTTTCGGAGTGAGCAATAAAAAAGCCTGAATGTTTAATTCAGGCTTTTTTATTGCTGTTGATTGAAAAAATCAATCTGTAATTCTTTTGTTCAGGATGATATATGAAATCAATCCGGCAACAACGAGTAACAAAGAAACTCCCAATACTGCGTTGTTGTTCACATTACCTGTTGCATAGCTTGCAATGAGAATCACAGCACCGATGATAACCAATATCACTCCTAAATTCTGTAATAAGCTTTTCATGTGTGTCTTCTTTTTTATGGTTTATTTATTCATGGTTACAAATTAAAGCATAATTCTTTTATCCAAAAAATTATTTCGTGAAAAAAAACGGAAATTTGAGCATATATATAAGTCGTTTTATAAAAGCTTGACAAATGAAATGATTTTTATGCTTCTTGCTGGGGGTGACGAGTCTGAATCATTCCGCTTTTTTAGTCTTTTGTGTTGGTAAATATTTTCCGGAGCACTTCCTGGCTGATTCTTAATTCTTCTAATGTAAGTCCGTGTAAGGCTTCTTTTAATGTCTTGTTGGCGATAAAACGCGCTTTTTCTTCTAGCTTCTTCCCATTCTCTGTCAGGTGAATTTTGTTGGTTCGACGATCTTTTTTGTCGGGTACGCGTATAACCAGGTGTTGTCTTTCCATGTTGTCAATCAGTCGGGTCATGCTGGGCTTATCTTTAAAAGTGGCGTTGCACAACTCCTGCTGGGTAACTCCATCCTTTTCCCAAAGGTAGAGTAGTACGGTCCATTGTTCCGGTGTAATTTCCATGTCATTTAATCGGAAATTCCGGATCAGCTTTCTGTTAATGGCGGCTGATACTTTCCCATTTAAAATGGCAAATATCAGCTGAATGTCAAAATTGAATTGTTCTATCATGTAATTATTGTTTAAACAACTTTGCAAATATACGACATTTCACCTATATATAAAGTAGAGAAAAGAGAGTTTGGAAGATAAATATCTCTTTTTTAAGAATCTTTATTGCATAAATATATGGGAAGTCTTGGTTTCTTAATTGAAAAGTCGTACCTTTGCCGCGCAAATAAAAAATCATTATTAATTAATTTAATTAACGAATAGTATGAATCAATACGAAACCGTTTTCATTTTAACTCCCGTTTTGTCTGATGTTC